>Ga0214542_1005589_pt1 | contig 23753 bp, 6 predicted proteins | sample CNSS1metaG_FD_160096 | JGI IMG/M metagenome (GOLD analysis project Ga0214542, IMG submission 160096) | Root nodule microbial communities from cowpea collected in UCLA plant growth center, Los Angeles, California, USA - CNSS1 | ecosystem: Host-associated > Plants > Roots > Nodule | place: USA...
AACCGTGATCTTCATGATGACTATGAAAGAGGCAGACGTCATTTACATTTTGTTTTAATCATTTCAATTTGTTTGGACTTTGTGATGATGGACTATTGTTGTATTAATGCATATGCAGTATGTTAATATAAGTATATTTGCATGTAGTCAACTAAATTTGAAATGAAAAGATTTAAAATCTGATTTTGGACCACAAAATGAACATATCAGGAAAAGGATGGCGGGCCGGGCCACCGGCCCGCCGGGCCGCCACCCCACGGGCCGGGCCCAAAAAAACAGCCCATTTTGCCTTGTCGGGCTAGCCCGGCCCAGCCCATTTAAAACGGGCCAAAAACGGGCCGGGCCAAAACGGGCCGGGCTGGCCCGTTTTGACACCCCTAATGTTAAGTAATTCTACACGGGCATTTCTTTTCAAACAATTTAAAAAGGAGTTTTTTTTTTGTGTCAGTTATATAAATTATGTAAAATATATTCTATTTTTAACATTTGGATATAATTGTAAAAAATAATAAATTGCTTTATTTGGAAAATGAATTGGAAAAAGATATTGTTTTAGTATGGGACGATCGAATATCCACAACTTCAATATAGTTTGTCCCTTGACGCTCATTTTTTTTGTCCGTACAGTCTTCAAGGTTTTTCGTCTGTTCAAAGTCGTTTGGATGGTACTTGATATTAGAAGTCTCGTATCGACTAAAAATAAGACAATTTCAAAATATATAAGTGGAATGCAAACCTCACCTTACATAATCATTCACACCTTAATCAGCATATAGTTTATTAATTCGTGATTATCATTGGATAAATATTAATATGACATTTATTCTATAATCGGTTGTTCAGTCCACTAATCAATCATTGGTGGTATACTAGTATTTAATTAGTTAAAATTTTAGAATTTTACTTCTTCTTTACAACATATTCATTGAAAAAAAGTAAAATAACAAACTAATAAATCAATTAAAACTCATAAAAAATAAAACACTTATTCATTTTCAATTCCAAATCTCCAATCCATTCTCAAATCACACAAAAAGTCCACTAACAAATTAGACTTCACATACTAGTTTTTAAGAAATAATCGCTAAAAGTCAACTGATAACAAATCTGACCACTTTTAGCAATCTGAAACGTGTGTTTATATATATAGCATGAGATGTATTATTTTAAATGATAGATTCTTAATCACCGCATTGAATTGTGTATTGAACAAGCACAGTGTCTAGAACCGGCGTCACTTGCAATGCATAGAGGTAGAAATCGTCCATCTTCAAACCAAATGGACCGTTTTTGAAGAAACTCATCAACAAAGGAATCCAACATTTCAGTGGTAACATGTTGCATCACTACTACATGTGCAATGTTTCCCTCGCATGCCAAACTCCACTTACGAGCAAAGTCTTCGTCTGGTGGTCTTTCGAAGACAACGATGTTGCTAAACTTGTTTAACATTGCACCAATTCCAGCACTTCGTAATCGATGTTGTAGATGGCATGCATTCGCAATGCATTTATGCACTTCGCTTTGAAGTCCCATAAAACCTTTTCTTTTGATGGCATACCAAAGAAAAATTGATGCATGACCAGAACGACTACCTGTGATTGTAACATCTCTTGAAGCAATGTATTCAACATCAGTTAACACGTTTATGTATTGTTGACGAGTTATTAGAGTACCACATGGGATTGGACATCCCAAAAACTTATGGCCAGAAATAGTTATACTTCCAATGGGCTTCTTGAAAGTGATCTTTGGTGCCTGTAGACAACCACATAATTAACAATTTCAAATGGGACAACCAGAAATTTAATAATCAGTGACAATATTAGTGTGTTAAAGAATTTATGTGAGTTTAGATATCACATTGTCTGAAATTAAGAATGATTAGTTACATAAAAAAAATAAGACTCGTAAAATTCATTGAGTTAACATTTTAAATTGAAAATAATATCGGTGAATTGGACTTATTTATTTAGTAGTCTATCTCTTTTTTGTAACTTGAATGAAATTTTATAAAATATAAGATATTTTGGTTAAATTGGAAATTCAATACTCTTTGTTCGTGTGAACAGAAATGAATAAAAAATGGTAGAAATAACATGGTTTATCTGAAAGAATTCTCTACTTAATTTTTTCTACTCTATTTTATTTTATTTTAATTTTTCATTTCATATGATCTGAAGATGAATGATAATATTGTACATATAATTACGTAGGTTCACACATACAATTTTAATTAAACAAACGGAAAAATCTATGTGGAGAAAAGAAAATCATTATATAATAGCAATCAACTAATGATGGATGTGTTGAGATTATATATCCACTAAACATTATATTAATTTATAATATATAAATAAAATAATCCTTAGATTTAAACTCAATTCTTAATAATCACCACCATATATCCAACCTATAGCGAAGAGATGTTCTTAGGTAGTGATGTATGTGTAGCACTTACTTGTTTGATAAAAGGCAGCATGATTCCGAATAAAGCTCCATCACAATGAATATAGAATCGGTCTTGAGTGAAACCACATTCCTTAAGTATTTCTATTACAAGATCAAGGTCATCAACCCCTCCTTTCATAGTTGTCCCTGCAAAAAGAAACCTTTCAAATTTTATACAACAAGTGCGTGCATGTTATTAATTTGTTATATGTATAGATGTCAAAGGTAAGAGGAGACCGATGTTAAGATTGATGATGGCTGGCTTGTCCTTGTGAGCAAGAAGTAATGTCTTTAGTTCATCACAATCAATCTCTCCAGAGACCAAAGTGCTAACCTTCATGCATTGCATTCGATACATTCTTGCAATTTTGAAGATTGAATAATGGGAATCTTGTGAGGCGTATAAAATCCCATTTGGAAATTTTTCTCTCCTACGTAAAACATATAAGTCGATGATTGTGCTTAGAACATATATTTTTGAAGCATCAAAAGTGTCTAGAAACTGTACCACCAGGTTTAACGAAACTAACCCTACTAAAATCCCATGAAGATTCCCTTCGGTTCCACCTGTTGTGACATATCCCCAGTACTTGCTCTTCTCTATCTCCCATAGATTTGCAAACCAATCAAGCACGCAAACTTCAAATGATGTTGAATTCATGGAGAAGCTGCTCCCTCGAAATGGATCACCAACGTTGTTCAAATGAAAATGAAGCAATGGTGCTAATGTGTCATAGTTGAAGTTTTGATTAGTGGGGTAGCCTGAAAGTGCATTGAGATAAACAAGAAAAGTATAAAAATATCAAAAATTATGTTCTCATGTTGGCACGTATTATAGATCAATATTTGTTGAAGTGTCATTTTATATTTTAAGAATAATGTAAAACAAGTTATGACATGAAAGGTACCCAAGAATCGTAAGTTGGTCTGATTTAGACTTTGAATATAGTGAGAAATAACTGAATCCAAATTGGGTTGTGTCTCGCCATTGAACTCGGTGATGGCAAGCTTGTCTTCAATATCTATCTGCAACTTCTTTTTTCCTCCAGAGACATTGTCACTACTAACCTCAGTTGACAACAACTCTGTAGCACGAGTTGTTGGAATAAAAAACATTGCCACGTTCTTCTCCATTGAATTCTCCATATACTGTGTCTGAGAATCAACCAGAGAGTGCATATGCAAAAGACACAAATGGTAACGTGCATTTATAGTCGAAAATCTATCTTTGAGCAACTTGTTCCTAATATGGAAAAATGAGTATTTTTTATTTTATTTTAAAAGCTACTTGGCTTACCTTTTCTTAGACGTAAGTTAAATACAATTAACTCTTTAGAAAGCTGTATATTACAAGTGCTGTGATAAGCCAAGAAAAGCACAACGTGCATTCCCCAAAAAGTCAGAGTCAATGTGACATAAAGGTGAAAACAGCAGAACAAATAATAGTGGAAAGAATAAAGCAACTGAACTGAAAGGAAGAAAAGGAAAAAGTGTTTCTGTATTATTTACATAAAGATGGTAGAAAGAGAAACTAACGGATAAACTGAAATAACAGAAGCCGTTGATTATGCAGAAAAGAAAAGGAGAAGAGAAGTGCAGGCCAAGCGAAGCTGAGAAAAAACAGAATGAATCATACGTTTTCACTTCTCTGTATTCTTAAATAACACAGTCGTTTTGATATAATAACATATGGAGTTGGTTTCTGAGAGTAACTAAACTGATATCTAAATCAAAACTTAAATTTACCTTTTATTAGATATATCCGTCTTAGCTACTTATTAAAATTATATTTTTAATTAAATTAGTGGTTAATTTTACAACTTTAAAGACTAATAATTTGTTTTCAAAACATTTTTCTTGTAATGATATATTTTAAATTATGGTAATGTAAATAATATAATAATAAATATTTGGATAACACTAAAATTTAAATTAGATTAATTTAAGTCTGACTCAACCTCACAAAACTAATTTATAAGATAAGATTCACACTTCACTTATATACTATGAAGTTGTCTTATCTTTAGTTGATGTGAAACTTCCAACAAACTTTATATGCAAGAAAAAATATATGCATACTACACAATAAACATGCATAAAACGTGTAACATCTAAAAGATTTGTTTCTAAAAATTTATAGTTTTGTGAGATCTTGAATTTCTTTTTATAACTTTAGGAGATTAAAACAGCAAACAAATTTTGGTTTCACATAGTAGGCTTGTCTCTTAATTTGTGTTCTCTCTCACATTTCCGTTAGAGTTATCATGCCGAAACGTAACTCACATCGTGAGGGTAGATTAGCTGAATACATGGCAAGAAAATGATGAATTAGTTTTAAAAATTTGAATAAAAAATATAATAATGATATTTTGACTCGAATTTTTAATCCATTTTTAATCCACCACTCAAATCATCTTTCAATTATCTTTTTTTAGTAATATGATAGGATGATCTAAGGGTGATTGAAATGCTGGGTTAAAAATTGATCAAAAAAAGTTGGTCAAAATATCATTATCCTAACAAATATTGTGAAACCATCTGTTTTTAATTTTAATTTTTTTATCAGCAAAAAAATGAATATATTAAATAAAATAGAGTAATTGAGATATTCTAACTCTTCTACAAAAAGAGTTACAGGATACCTTCACATAAGGTTTACACATTTTTTAGGTACCTATGCTAACAAAGTGTTGAGGAGAGACTAATATGTTAGTCTAATATTACAACAATCTATAAATGCACAGATGTTCTAGAATGATAGACATATCTAGTACCACTTCATATTAAGAGTCACATGAAATTATGCTCTACGACGTAATGGGCATAATGTCATTTTTCTAGTGACTGTCTACCCTTGTTTAACCTGCTATAACATTGTCCCCCATGCTTGCATGTGCTTTTTGTCACCCAGTTTCATTCAGTAAAAGAATTGTATTGTCCTGTTGTCTATTCCATATAGAAAGAGCATTTGTGCTCCACTGCAATCTCATCCCCTGCAAAAATAGAACATATATTTTCCAACTCTTCCCATACACTCCTTTCCTACAAAATAAGTTCTCACTTCCTTACTTTCAAACCCAGTGTGTTTGTCATTGAGTAGTAATTTCTTGATAGAATCACAATTATTTTAAGCATTGAATTGGCCATTGGTATTAATCACTATGTGAAATGTTATATTTGGTGATTTATGTTTCATCCAAGTTCATGCACTCACTTGTATCATACAAAAGATTTTTTTTGGGTCTATTTTCCTTTGCTTAAAAATAATCCTGCTTCTATGCTTCCAGATTTCCTAGATAATGGCCAACCACATTCCTTTTTAACTTCTGTTTTGTTTTCCATTAAGTTGCATAAGATAAAAGTGTTAGAAATTGGCACTTGGTTTGTTATGATGCATCGATCACACATCTCCCACACTTGTTTAGTTATTTTACAGTCAAAGAAGATATGTATGACACTCTCATTACTTTCTGCATACAACTCGCATAAGACATTTCCTAAATGTATGTCTTTGCTTATTAAAATGGTCTTAATTGCCACCGTATCCATCATTACCCTCTATCTTAGTATTTGTGCCTTTGAAAGCACGTTTAAGGACCAAAGAGATTGAAAACCACTATTGTCTTCTCCACCTATAATGTCTTGCATACCTTAGTGTATATAATCATTCTTCTTCCTTCAACCATATCCAGGAATCCTCATAGTTTCTTTTGGTCATTTATGATATGCATTAAGTCATGTTTTGTTTTTTCTTTCCACTCTAATCTAGTTGTTCTCCAAGTTAAATTCCATACTCATTCATTAATTTTAATTATTTGAATTAAATTACATCATTTGATAAAAATAACATTTTAATCGAGTTATGATATGAACAATTTAAAAAGGAGCTTTTTTTTGTCGGTTATTGTTCAGAAGTTCATCTTCAAACCAAATGGATCGTTTCTGAAGAAATTCATCAACAAAAGAATCCCACATTTGGATGGTAACATGTTGCATCACTACTTTTTTATTTATTAGCCTTTGTCTGGTAATGTTTCAAAGACAACGATGTTGCTTAACATTGCACCAATTCTAGCATTTCGTAATCGATGTTGTAAATGGCCGGCATGCATTGTCTATGCATTTATGCACATCACTTTGAAGTCCCACAAAACCTTTTCTTTTGATGACATACCAAAGAAAAATTGATGCATGCCCAGAACCACTACCTGTGATTGGGACATCTCTTGAAGCAATATATTCAACATCACTTAATATGTTTATGCATTGTTCACGTGTTATTACACTACACCCAGAAACTTATGGCCAGAAATAGTTATACTTCCAATAATGGGTTTCTTGGAAGTGATCTTTTTGGTGCCTGTAGGATCATCCCAACAATACTTTTAGACAACAACATAATTATGGGACAACTAAGTTTCAGGAAGACAAATAATTAGTGAGAAAAACGTGTTAAAAATTTATGTGTGAGTTGAGATATCACATTCTCTAAAAGTAAAAATATTAGTTAGGTATAAAATAACACTTATAAATTTATTCACTTAAAATTTTAAATTGGAAATAATATTAATTTGTAAGTTGAACTCATTTTATATAATAGTCTATCTCTTTTCGTAATTTGAATGATATAAAAGTTTAATTAATGATTTAGTTTTCTAATTTGTTAGTTTGGTTTATTTAAATTTTTTATTATTTTTTTTAATTTAGTCTTAAAGAAACTATGAAAAGGAAAGAAAAGAGGTTTTAAGAAGTGAAGTGTGACAAACTCTTAAAGCAAATACCTTAAAAAGAAATATTTTAGTAACTTATAACTTGAGCTTTCTTCGTTTTATTTTTTCAAAGTTTAGTTTTTTATTTTTTTTAAAAAAGCACAAGTTGTAATTATAGCCTATACTTACATAACCTTTTTTCTTTGGAAGAAATGTTCTCAATCAAAATTGAGTTAGAATTGTTTTCTTTTCAAATATGTAAAACAAGTATTTTAATAAGTTATAACTTTAACTTTTTTAAATTATATTCAAAGATTAGTTTGCTAAGAGATTCTTTAAAAAAAAAAAAAAACACAAGTTGTAATTTGCATATACTTAAAAGGATAAGAAATACGTACTCAATTAGCTTGCCCTATTTATAAGTAACAACTAACTCAATTTTTCTTAAATACAATTAAGTATTTCTTGTCTAACTCCTTTTAGAAAACAATATTTTTTTGTCTTTTTTCTCTAAACCAAAATTCTTTGATTTAGAATTGGTTTCCTTTCAAATATGTAAAACAAGGATTTTAAAAATAAATATTTTAATAAGTTGTAACTTGAACTTTCTTAAAATATATTAAAATTTTAGTTTGCTAAGAAAATCTTTAAAAAAACACAACTTGTAATCAACATATACTTATAGGATAAGAAGTACTAACGCGATAAGTACAAGTTACTTCTTCTTTTTTTTACTATTATTATCTTAATTCGAACAATTTCAATCTGTTTTCTGTGTTTTCGGTTCCTTCACTTAATTTAAACTTAATCCAAACAAAGGTATAAACAATGGATGAAACTAAAAACCGATTAAGTTAACCTAACTTGTGGAACATTTAAATATGAAAGGATATAGCTAGTTACTTAGAAAATTAAAAAATATTAATTATATTTCTGCTCAAGATTGTAATGATCGTGATCTTTCTCCTCTCCAACATTTTCTTACCCCCATCACAGAACTTGGTGGAAATTCCTTAATTGTTACCTCAATCTCTCAACTAATTTAATTCTTAATTAGTTCATAATTGAAATTTGGTATGATTTGGGTTATATTTTTTAAGTCTATCAATGTAGCAAAAAATTATTAAGTATGTAATTTAATTGATTTAATAGAAAACAATGATTGAGATAGAGAAATAAATAAAAAATACTATGATAAATCCATAATTTCTGAAAATTATCTTTTATTTCTGCTCTATCAAATACATCATAAGTGAATAGCGGGTTTTGTCTGGTTCTGTATTCGTGTTAATGGGCTGACGTTTGGGCCATTTATGCGGAGTATAAGATTTCCAACTGGCTCCCCCTTCCTGGGCCCCATTTATTTCTTCTGCACCTCCATAATTTATTTTAATACCCATTCTACTCTAGAGTAAAAAGTAAAAAGATAACCCCAATTATCTTTACATGTGTCGTCCCACACTTCCTCTTCGTTCCCGTTCTGTCTCTGCATCAGGTCGGCGCTGCAACCGCTGCACTCCTCTTCATTTTTTTGTCTTTATAGGTAGATGGTGTTGATAGAGAGAAATTCCTGAATTTCTTTTGTATTTTAGAAAAAAAAATTATATTTCGGAATGGGTGTTAAAAAAAAAAACAACCCTGGAATAAGTGATTTAAAAGATATTCTGAATTTGGAAATACATGCTGAAACACTTATTATGATTTTTTTTTACTATATACTCTGAAAAATATTTTCCAAATTTGAAAATATGTTCGGGAACATACAATTTGAAAAATATTAAAATAAAGAAATGTACGAACTTTTATTATATTTGTAACGAGGAATAATTTGAGGAGTTCAACTTCTACGGGAGTGTACGAAGAAAAACAGGGAGGTGCACGAAGAAGCATCATTTCCGACTTAGGATTCCTTTTACTTATTTTTCTAAAAATCTCTTGGGCTTTCATCGCTTGGCTAGATGGATTTGTGGGAGGAGAAGAAGATGAGTTTGAGTGAATTTGAGAATAAAATATGAGTTTTTTTAAGAGATTTAGAAGTGATTTTGAAAGTGAAGTTTGTGAGAGTTTGTGAGTGATTTGATTGATGTGATAGATAAAACAAAAAATTCTAATATATAGAAAAAATAGTTTACCATTTTGCCCTTTAAGTAAAAAGTAGTATAAATTAATATTTGTATGAGTTATAATAATTTTTTAAATTTTTATATAATACTACACTTTAAAGAAATGCATAACAACAATTAATAGAATAAATTAATTTAGTTGTAGGAAGGAAGTTGTATGAATGAAGACACCACAAAGGATTGGATCCGCACAGAAGGGATCCAATCCACTCTCCACTTGCTCAGATCGAATCCAGCGAAGAGGAGATCCGTTCCAAAAACATGAGGGATTGGATCTACAATTTTGGGATCGATCCAACACGTGAAAAAAAAAGGTAATTTTTGTTACTACAACACGTGAAAAAGAAGGTGACAATGGATAAAAGGGTAATTTGGTAGAACAATCCTTCAAATCCGCCAAATACGCACGAGATGAAAAGAAATCACTCATCCTTCAAATCACTCCAACTAATCGCCCTTATATCATCCCAAACGAACGTCTACTTTCCCTGATAATCCATCCTCTCAGTTCAGCTGAAATAGAAAATTCACCAAAGCGAACAGGCCCTTAATCTTTGTGGAGATTGAAATTAAGTCTTTTTCCTTCAACTTAACGCTTTCCTTTCCTTGCATATCATGTGATCGAAACATACATGACACCTTCAATCATGTCTTTATAAATATTATTTCTCTTGATATGAAAACAACATACAATATATTATGGTATAATACTTGATTAACTTTAACCGTTTAATATATTTATTTACTTGTGACTTAAAAAATCTATAAGTACAACATTTCACAAAAAAAATAAATTTCAATTTCATGTAGAAATTTAGAAGTTACATACATATTTAATACTCAAAATTATAAAAAAAAAGAAATATGTAATTAAATAATGTTGATTCAATTGCTAACGGACCATCATACACGAAAACAAATAAACGTGACTAATGCACAAATATATAAAGAGGAAAGATGAGCAAGCCATAGTAGTTTTAACACGTGCCAAACTTTTAGGGTCCTGAAAATTATATGAGAAGCTTTGATCAGGATAATCAGAAAAATAGTTACAAAAAGAGGTAAAACAAAAACTTAGGTGAGGGTTGAAGAAAGAGCTGATTTATAATGCAATGCTAAGTAATGAATAATAAATTAACAAAGATGCGTGAATCATGTGATTTTTAATTAAATTTTGTTGGGAAGCATTTTAGACCTTTTTACCCACGCGTGGTGTTGGACATATAGGTCTTCGTGCTAATTAATAGTCATCATAAGAACATATAAATATATTTTGTAATGTTTGTGATAGAATCGAATTCCAAAGTCTTTGGTATAAAGAAAGAGATTCAGAGAATTTCGGTTCAATTCCTTCGTTGCCAATTTTTAAACTCCATAAAAATGCACATGGTGGTTGGTGTAGTATATTGATTTTTATCTAAATCACAAATCTCAATAAGACTCAACTCAAAAGTAGGGTGGCAAAACCGGCCTCTCGGGTACGTTATTTTTTTTTTTTTTTCACTGTACCCTCAACTCTTACTCCTGTATTTCCAACACTTTTCTTATTTTTACTTTTGTCCATCGTAAAATGTGAAACGGACCTCCGTTTCATTAACAAACAAAAGAAATAATAAAACAGATGTTGATATCTATTTCATATTATTTTGAAAGGGATATCGACATCCATGATATAAAAATAAAATAAAAATATACTAAATAAATGTTGAGATTTGTTTTTATTTTTCTAAAACGGATATCGACATTCATTTTAGAAAAAAATATTATAAAATGGATCTTAACAAATAATATTCCAACATTCAAATCAAAGAAGACAATAACACAACTTTAAAAAAAAAAATAATGAAACACTGAGGTGCATGGAGCTTGGGCCACTGGCAGCTTGAACATGTGACAATAGGACAAGAGGACGAACTTGAAGTACAGGCAGAGGCAAGGACCATTGCCACCTTGAAGCACAAGAAGCACTGATATTGTGAAAGAAAGTGTGGAGAAAACGGAAACAAGAAATGGATGTCAAAATATGGAGAATGCTAACCAATGTCCTTAGGGCACTGGTTAAGGAATAATAAATGTGTTTTGATATCATCATTTTTACATTGAAAGCTGAAATAATTAAATACAGTAATTAAAATAGTATAAATGCACATAATAAATTTTATAAAGACAAAGATACCCTTTTAAATGTGTAGACAATAACTTACTGTTACAAATCAAGTTTTTGAAATTTTTAAGGTCTCTACTAAAAAGAAAAAAATCAATTATGTCTTAAATTGACACTTTAATTATTCTTTTTCTGTAACAATTTTTGGATGTTTAACAGTATTTTTTTTGTTGATTTTTCTGTTAATTTATACTTTCTTATGTTTTTTTTTTAAGTTTTAGATGTTTACCACTATTTTTTTGTTGGTTTTTTGTTAATTTAAATTTTAACAACATTAAAATATAGTTATTTTATTATTTAATTAGTTTTTAAATTTTATTTATGAACATTAAATAAAATATTAAATAGACATGTACAATATTTATGGACATTCTTGTCTTTTAAAGAAAATAAAGTTGCATTAATGGTTATTAGGTCAGATTTTATTTAATATTACACTTATCTATGTATTTTTGTAGGATCCAATGTATATTAATTATCCCTAACCAGTGCCCTTAGGGCACTGGTTAGCAAGACCCGTCAAAATATTTGGGGTGCAAAGTTGTGTGCACAAATAAAAACAGAAAAAATGAAAGCACTGTTGCCTTGCAATAGATACCATTTACTGCTTTCACCCACCTGTCAGGTAAATATTTATTAGGGATAAAATGATAATTATTGGGAGTACTGAAGAAAATTTGAGATGCAAGGAGAAGCCCCTCAAATTAATCCATCATAAAAAATAGTAATAAATTATAATTTGTTTCGTTATAAGACGGATAAGCTGATAGGCCACTACCGTTTTTTTTTTAATTTCTTTTAAATTTTTAAATTTTTTTAATTTGTAATTATAAAATTTGTTTATACATATATTTATAAATACATATTTAGAGTATATTTAATCGATAAATATTTTTAAGCGATCCATTAATATTTGTAATTAGATAACTAAAAAAATATTATATTTACATGTTAAAATTATTCTATTATAATTAATAATTATAACTTAATTAATAAGTGTCAATAATTTAAATTATAATAATATTGCATATTTATATTTATACAAGAATATAATATAAAATATGTATTTTTTTATTTTAAAAAATACAAATAAAAATAAAGAAAAATAAGTCAGCGAGTTAAGAACAAACTGATCTACCAATTTGACAAGTTAGACAAATAAGATCAAAATGAATTTACAGGTTAAAAACTTCAATCTGATTCATAATATTTTTGGCAAATTGACAAGTCAAACGTGCTTTGACACTCCTACTGAAAAGCAACAGTTTAGATATGATTTCATTTCAAATTTTTTTATGATAATGATATTGATAAATGACATGTGAATAGTATTTTCTAATTTTAAGATTTTTCTTTTTTTACTTTCGTGACTTTGTTTTTTTTTCTAAACTTCGAAAAAGAAAAACGTATATCAGGGGAATGAGAGATTTTCATGCATATTTAAAATAAGTATTTTTTAGATGTCACTTTAAATATAGAATAAAGTATTATTGGAAAAAAAAAATACCTTTCATACATGTCCAACTTCTCTCCTATTAACTATTATTCTCAACAATAAATAATTAGTATAATATCACAGCTAATATTTTTTTTTCTCATTTTACGTGTCTCTGTGAAAAAAAAAAGACAAAATTAGAGTTTTTTAGGTAAATATGTTATAAATAATTACTTAAATTCATAACCATGTATAGAAACATCATGATAAAGTGTTACCAGTGTATTTGAATTTTTGTAGTACCTAAAATAAACTACAGAACATCTATGCACACACAAGATGCTGCCAACCTTAACTTTATTAATGATGATGAATTATATATTTGATTTTGTTTATGTGTTTCAAGTAGATATTTTATGGTTCTGTATAAAGTTTGGAAAAACTAACTCCAAGAACTTCATTTTTATTAATCTATTGTTATTAAAATTAAGGTTACCTTGTTAAACGGAAAGAACATATGAAATAATGACTTGGGAAAACTAGGATCAACCTGTGTTTAAGAAACTAACGGAATAAACATGTTTCGTATTTATTATCAAGTTTAAAATGTAAATATCTTTCAACGAAAATAATGTGTATAAAAAAAAAAGAGAAGTTGATAAAATAGTTAAAGTTGTATAGCATCAAGAAAATAAAATTATATGACTACAACGAAAATTACATAACTCTTTAAAAATTTAGTTGCCATGAGTGGTTCGTGAATTCAATGTTAGTATTTTCAATAATGATTTAATTTGCTTATAAATGTGTATTTATAGTTAAATATTACATGTCAGCATATTTACTTTGATTTCACGAATAATGGGATTATTATAGTATGCATTCTGTAGTCAATAAATGAAATCAACAATTTGCACCAATGGATATGACGGTTTTACACGTAAACGAACATCGACAAACACATTCATAATTTTGTTAAATTTATTATTAAGTATATGAACAAAATTTATTTTATTTTTTATAATTTTATATATTTATTCTCTTCAGCATATTGTCTGTCCTGACTTAGAGTATTAGAATTAATTATAAATTATAAAACGAAATTTTTTAACTAAATAACTTTGATAATGTCTCAAGCCAAACTCAATCTTTACAACGACTAAAGTTTGCATGACAATTTTCTATAAAACATTTTCCCATTAGCTATAGGAAAGACGCATTTAAGGTTGATTCACATGAGTTAAATACAACTAGTAAATTTTGAATTCAATTAATTGATATATATTATATCTTTAATCTATAAGTGTGTGATGTTTGCTTTCATTACTAAAATTTTAAATTTTAGGGTAAGTTTAATGTATTATTTAGTGACGAGTATAACTATCACTATTTTTTCTATCACTATTTTTTCTTTTGTCAGTTAATTAGTTTACACATTAGTACTATAAAATCATAATAACGTCAATTTATTATAATCATTGGAATAATTGTCACTACAATTGTTAAAAATGTCTATAAAATAATTTTTTAAAAATATATTGACTAAATTTAGGAATTTCAAAATTTTAGTTGCGTTTTTAATTGTGGGTAAGTTTAAGAATTTTAAAAATTTAATAGCGATCGTAACTGCCAATAAGTTTAATTTTTTTTATATAATTATAATTTATCTTTCTCGTTGAATATTATATAAAAAATCTAATAAATACACTCTACAACTATATTAGTATTGTTTTAGTTAGAAAAATGATAATCAGTATCCTAAAAATAATGTTTAAGGTGTAATTAACGATTTTGATTTCATTATATTTATTTTGAAATCTAAAATAATTAACTTCAATAATTAAAATAGGACATTGTATAGGGTATGATTAATGATGTTTGGTTTCACTGTATTTATTTATGTTGAAACCTAGAATAATTAACTACACTAATTTAAAAAAATATAAATTGATTTAACAAATTTTAGAAAAACAAAAATATTATTTTTGTCCTTCATTCCTACAATCTTTTTTTAAATAAAAAAACTTTTGAATTTCTAAGGTCTTTCTACCAAGAAACAAGCAAAATATCTCTTTAATGCTTGAAGACTATATCTTAGGGTGTGTTCATTTATAAAAATTGATTTGTTTTAGATCTCTACAAAGAAATAAACAAAACATCTCTTTGAAACTTTAAGACAATTTCTTAATGTGTGTTCATTTGTGTGAATTGATTTGAGGGAGAGGGAGAAAGAGAAGATGAATTTGAGTGGAATAGAGGGTGAAGTTTGTGTTATTTACTTTAAGGGATTTATATGTGAAAATGACTAGATTTAAAAGCAACAATTTGGAAAGTTTGTGAATCATTGAATGAATGTGATAGATTAAAAATTAAGTTCAATGAAAAGAAAAACAAGATTATCAAGTTGCCATTGATTTTAAAAGTAATTTAAAATTATAATAAGATGAGTTAAATTTATTTTAAAATGAATATTAAAATGAATAAATAAAATAACACATTTTATTAAAAAATATTTATAAAAAATATTTCAATTAAAAAGTTAAAATAAATAATTGTTTTTTTAATAACAATTTTGAAATTTGTTTATATTAATTATTTTTGTAAACATGATTTTAAAAGTCGTATTTTTACATATTAACGTAATTAAACTGAAAAATAAACTGATAGCATAAATGTAATATTTTTGATATCTCCTCAACACAGGAAAGATGATTAAAAATAGAGAATTCCTCTCTTCCTTTTTTTTCCTCTCTCTCAAATTCCGCAAAAATGAACAACTATATCACCTTTAAATCATTTCTCTCACTTTCCAAGGTAAATACTTGAAATGTTTGAAATGTATGAAATGTATGATCTTTAATTTGTTATAAGTATATATATATAAATATATATATTAAATTTATAACATTTTCTAAATTATTTTGAGATGAAAAAATTGCACTTTTGAATAAAAAGTTTCCCCTTTCTTCATTTTGTTTTTCGCCATTTCTTCACATTAATTTTTCTTGTTTGTTCTGACACGCATATTCACGCGATGAATAATAAATAGATGATAAATGTTGGTCTATATTAAATTAATTATCCTTGTTAAATAAAGTACACTAAAATAATAATTATTGAAATTATATTTTTGTTAATTATGATTTGCCTTTTGTAAAAGATAAAATTGCATTATTAATTATTTTTAAGAAGTATCCTTAAAATACTAAAATAATGTTCAACAGTATTATTTTCTTTAACATGCCAACGGTAATATTCAAATTTATTAAACTTTTAGATTTTTGTAGTATACATTTTTACAGATGTAATTCTTATCATTGCTAGTTTCCAATTAAACGATGATATGCGAGAGAGAAATTGTATAAGTAAGATCTCTAACCTTACATATTTGGATGACATATAATCTTGTTTGTCACGTTATCTTTGACAGCAAGACACTATTAAAGCAAATGAAAATAATAAAATCCTATATTATTATATAAAGCAAAAACGCTGTTTTTTACTTAGAACCAAACAAAACAATAAAACAAGTCTACTGAAAGAACCACAATCATATTAAAAACAATCTTATTTTATCATGTTGCTTAACATGATAATATTATGTTAGAAAAATGGCACAATATAATTTAATCAGTATAATATTTTAGTTTTACAAGAGAACTTCAACTGAAGTCTATCCAAGTTTTCCTTGCAAAAAACAAAAATAGTAATAAATTCCCGGTTGATTGGTTTTGTTTCCGTCTGAAAGAATCCGAGGAGTGAGAGGAACGATAATCCCAACCCAATTACTTCCCTTTTCACTTTCTTTCTTTTCCTAAAATCTCGCCTTTTTTTTTTTGCTCCCGGCGGCAAACACCCTCGCGGTTGACCAAATTGCCCTCCATTTCCTCTTCAAATCACACCAAACCCTTCCCTACCTTTTCCACTCAGATTCTCCTCACACCACAGTCAACTCCACCGTCCTCTCTCTCACTCTCTTCACGCCATGCGCCCTTGAAGAACCATCTTCCGCGGCGAATGGATTTGGTAGAAGGCGTTGGAGAGAGCTCCTCGCCGCCGCGCGCCTTCAGCGGTTTCGGAAACTACGACGTCCGCAATGACGTCTTCAATCGCCTCCTCGAAACAGGACACGACCAAGCCGTTTCCAATCCCGAGTTCCGCGAACAGTTGGAGGCTCACTTCAATCGTTTGCCTCCGAGGTTCCTCGATTTCACTCTCTATTCGCTAGTTTTCGATTAGCGTATTTTGCGTCATTTTCCATTTCTGACTAAGTCAAGTGTTGATTAATCCGTTGGTGTTGTTTCAGTTATGGACTTGATGTGAATATCGATAAAGCTGAAGATGTTCTGTTGCATCAAAAGCTTCTTGCTCTCGCAAAGGACCCTGACAAGCGTCCTGTTTTCCATATACGCTTCCTCGAGGTACTGTTATGCTTAATCTTGAAGAATTACTTACTTTCCGGTGGCTAACTCTGTTTATCTTTCTATATTTGGAATTTTGAATTTGAGCCGGCTTTGGATCATCGCTGATCGATTTAATTGTTCAACCAGTTTCCATGATTTATATTTAGTATTTAGATTTTAACTTAGAGTTTAATTTTCGTGCACGGTTGGTGTAAAGATTTTTACACTGGTAAATTAAATTAGCTTAGGTATAACTTAAAATAAACTTTTCAAAAAGTTAAATGAAATAGTTTCAGTAAGTTATTATACGGGCTAGTTAGTTTTAACTTGTGAGAGAAATTTAATTCATTTCAACTTCTTTAGTGCTTTTTGCAATTTCATTTCCAAAATGACTTTTAAGGTAGTTATTATAAAAACAATAGACTTACCATATATGATGATCTGCGGTTGGATGACTGTAAACATCATTTATCTTGTCGGGTGTATTTCAATTATTTTTTAAAGATAATATTTATCTGATTCTTTTATTGGTAACTGTGTCAGCACGTGTATTTCAGTCCATTCTTCATCTTTTCCAAGTATGGATTTAACTAGAAAGCCATACTACTTCTGTTAATAAAGACAAAAAATAAAAAGAGGATTAGGGAATATTATGTGCCATAGATATGCACCGGGCGGGGGCCATGACTTGGTTTTACTAGTAAAAGCCTAAATCTATGTTGGTGTTTGTTTTACATCAGTGAATATATACTCTGAAAACGTAACCACGAATGAAATCCAGAAAAATAGGAGCGTATATCCTGGATATATGTACACCGTGACCTTAGCATGAACTAACAGGATAGTTAAAGTACAGAAATATATAAATAACATAATCTGAAGGGACAACATTGAGATGTTGTTCTTCAGGTGCTCTAGTGTGGTCAGAATTACAATTTTACCTAACCGAGCACTAAAGGCAGGTGCGTTTACCAAGCTGAAAGTCAATTTTAATGGAGAATACACCAATACCCACTGAATAACTCCTTAGTTTTTCCCTGAATCCTAAAAGTAAAGATGCTTGCAGCATCTTAATTTGCATATACAGTCAATAAACGTAATCTTTTGGGTGGTTTATGTGTATACTTATAGTTTTCCTGTTTGTTGCTTATAGTTGCACTGAAGAAGCAACACATATGTTGTTGATTTCGAAATTTTAGATTTTAGAGAATGCCAGATACCTATCCAAAAGATAAACTATATTAAATTACTTTGTGTCCTTCTTTGCTACAAGAATTCCTGAAAGAGTTTTACTTCTTACTCTCTCTTAACTTGTACATCTTATATTTAGTTGAGCATTCAAGTGCTTATGTTCGTATATGGGTAGTTAGTTGTTTATATGATCCATCTGATGTTGCTCCCTTTCTTGATCTTCCTCTATATCTGTTTAGTAGGCTATCTACATCTAACAAATTCTTCGTCACGAGACCTCTATTGGTTTTCCTTCAATACTTCCATTCTTCTTCTTTATCCTTAAACAAATATTTTCCAATTCTGAAAACAATTGGCCTTTGTCTTCCCTGATTTTTTTTTTATTCATGCAATGAGTCTTTCATATTTCTTTCAGTTTTTTATGTCTAACAAATTTACTTCTCTCTCAATTTGCTGGACAGAATATTTCAACTAGAACAGAGGGTGAAGATCAACAAATTTCAAGTACTCATTATAGGACAGGGTCATCTCATGCAACAAATGGGGTAGCTATACCATCTGGGAAAAGGTATTGTATCCAGTGAACGGTGAAATATTCATTATATTTGCACAATCATTTTTCAGGAAGATGAGGGATATTGCATATGATTTATATTATCAATTCTGTCTTCGTAATGTACGACTTAAAATATCAATTCTGTATCTTTATAATGTACTGCTTATATTATTATCATCAGTATGGTGAGGGATATTGCAAATGAGTTTGAGCCCTGCTCAAAGCTCGAGGACTTAAATTTGGATGTTAGAAAGAAGTCCAAGGAGACAGAGGAAATATTTCTCACTGACAATTTTTTTCAGAGGTACAACACTGGTCCTTACCATTTTTAGTTTTTGAAATAGCAGTATGGAAACTTTTGTTAAAATTGGTATACAAGGCTTCAATTTTTTTCCTGCTTGGACTTGTACTTGCTGCCAAAATTTGTGTAAAACATTTATTTTTATTAATATTTACTTCAATAGAATATATTGGAATCAAAAAATACCAGTTGAAGTAGAAAGGACTGTTGGATATTGTTGACCGCATTTGTGGCAAAAAGCTTATTTTTTAGATTATGTGGCTAGAACATTTCCTCATTTCAATGCATGTGTAACTCTTAAGGAAGGATTTGTTTGGGTTTGGGGTTTGGGGAGGAGATCAAATCAGAGAAGAAAGGTGTTATTTCTCTTCTAAAAATTCATATAGAGATTCATATAAAGTAAAGTAGATGAGGCTTAAATATAAGCATCATGTGAGAAGAATTTGTTTAGTACTTTAGAGTATGTTTATTTTAAAAATGTTGTTAACTTTTTCATTTTGGAGGATATTTCATTGTATCTGTTTGTGTATTTATGTTATTTACTAGTTTCAGGACTATATTCACTATGATTGATAGACTTTTAACCTTGTTTCACGTTGATGGAGGAACTGGACCTTTATATCTCAAGTCTATCAATATATGTAACTCAACATATTTGAAATTAAGGTAGTACCTGAATATTGCAATTTAAAATACAGGCATGAACATTCAAGTATCCGAGTTCATGAAATAATATTTTCTACTGTTGACAAGCCAAAGCTGTTAAGCCAGGTATGTCTGTAGAGTCTATCTTATGTGTTGTTTATGTTAACTTATATATTTTCTAAGTCAATTGGAAGTTTGAAACTCCAAACTATAGTCAGCTGAAAATTTTCAATCCACTTAGAACAAAATATAAAGGTTTATTTCCATAGTTCTATCAACTTAATGAAACAGAAATTTCCTCAAAATTAAAAGGTATTTCATAATTGGAGATTTATTAAGAAGTTTTGGTCTGTGTGTTAACTTGTCATTTCAAGCATACAAAAAATGAAGCCATAAGATATATGAATGCTTATATGGAATGCTGGATATAAATGTTTTAATGTGTAGTTTTGGTGTGTTGTTGATTCATACTGACAGTGATTTGTATTATTGTATATTCATGTATTCTTAAATAACACGTAAACATTGGATAAAAAAGTGCTTCAAAGTGTAAATAGAAAAACTGGTGTGGATTTTACTCACAAGAGCTTGAGAGTGGAAATTTGGGCTTTCCCTTGTATTAAGTGTAAATGTAGCTTCACTTTGTTGATGTAATCAAATGTGAGGTTATAGTTTGTTAAATTTGACCACATAATTGAGGGATAGCATGATTGTTTATAACGGATATTATTTTCTTTTAGCTGTCAGCTTTGCTGTCTGATATTGGACTTAACATTCGTGAAGCACATGTTTTCTCCACAACTGATGGCTATTCCCTTGATGTGTTTGTGGTGGATGGGTGGCCAGTAGAGGTACACAACTACTTCTGATGAATTTGTATTTGGTTTCCCCTGAAGATCTCTGCAGAGTTGTATCTATGAAGCCTGCCATTTTTCATGAATGTTAATTGAACTGTTGTATTTGTGTTGTTGCAAACACTGTATATTCTAATTGACGACAAAATTTATGCTTGGTGGTTGAGCCATAATACAATAATATGAGCTCTGATTTGGTAGCAAATTAGGTAAGATGACAATTATTTATACCCACACATGTTGCATCTGTGTCATAATTATTTATAAAAGAAAAATCTTACCAGTTTCAGTTAAGACAAAAAAATGGTCTTATATTGGGAGTCAAGTTTGTAGGATTTAAGGGGGACTGTTATTATATTTCTCTTATGACAGGGATGTATGCTGAGTCCAAATATCGCTGACTTTGCAATCTTGTGCTCAGGAAACAGATGAATTGTATGATGCTATGGAAAAAGCTGTTGCAAGAAGTGAGGTGCGTTGTGTCTCCTTGACTTTGTATCTATACATTCATATGTTGGTTTTGTGTGAGAGGCTAGAATTTTATCTCTAAAGAATGAATGAATGATTCTTTTTCATTGACTTGTATTTCCTGGAATGAGGAAGTGTAATTACTGTACAATTTCCTTGAAAATGGTTAATGAATATGGGTTATAGCCTATAGGGGAAGACCACTTAACAAGCTTAACATAAACACTTAGTAATTTTGAATTTAACTTGGCCAGTAACCTTTTATTCAGGTAAAAAATTGTTGAAAGTGACTGACCATCTGCACTTCTAGGAGAGGAATCCTAGTCTCCAAACTGCTCCTTGAAATAATGTCAAAGGGCTGTTATCCACAGGGACACCAAAAATTAATACTCTACTGAAATAATGTCAAAGGGCTATTATCTGATTAAAACCCAGCTTATTTCTATGACCCCATACAACATCAGCCTGCATCACCATTTCCAGAAGATCTTTCAATTCTTCCTGCCTCCGAACCCATAAGGTGGATATTTTAAAAATTATCAAAAGCTGGACAAACTCACCAATCATACAAAATACGGCTGCATGTTGGAAAACCACTACCAGTTTCCGCCATGGTGCTGTAATAGCCAAAATTTGATAACACTACTTGGGAGAAAACTTTTTCTGTTGTAAACTGATTTCATTGACTGTGAAAGAACGAATATAAGACACAGCCTGTTAATATCTATATATAGGTGAAGATTCCGAGTCGGATTGATATGACAGTTGCAGATGTCGCGACCTAAATGACAGCTTTTACGCTTACTAACAGAACTAACATAATACAATAAAAAACTTTAGACTGAATTACGCAGAAAACATGTTCTCACCTCCAACTAGCTAAAGGTAGGTTAGAGTCCAAATGGAGCTCAAAGACATTGAGTTTGAACCTTAAATGAAAGAAATGCAAAGTAGAAATTGGCTTGGTTAACAGTTCAGCAAGCTGGTCTGTACACGGGTGTGCTGGACCTGAATTTGTTTGCTGATAAGTCTTTCACTAAAGAAGAGGTCCAATTCCATATGCTTTGTGTGAGCATGAAGAATAAGATTATGGGCTATGCGTTCTACAGTCTGATTGTCACAGAACACAATTGTTGCGAGGCAACGAACAGAAATTTCATGCATTAGAGTTTGATTCCAAAGAATATATGCAATAACAGCTGCAAGATTGCGGTATTCAGCCTTAGTGTTTGACCTGGCAACAACAGTCTGCTTTGGTACCCTTATAGAGAGAAAACTGTTGCTCCTGTAGGCTGATTTCAATGATATAAGAAAAAATGAATACAAGCCACATTACTGAGCCCTGTTACAACCTATATATAGGTGTAGGTCCTGAGTTGGATTGATTACTGTCACTGACTGAGCTATTAGATGACTGTTGTTACACTTACTAGAAGAACTGCTGCTTTAGAGTTTTTGTGGTTTCAAGTGATCACATGAAGTTCCTTTGAATTTTTAAGTGATAAAGTGCATATTTATTGGGTTGACTGGAGTTTTACAAACATTTTGTGCTGGATGTTTTCTGAATGCATTTTGGGGTTAAATGACGTATTAGCGGAAGTTAAGGAGGTATTTGCATTTTATTCCATTTTTGTTTTTTGTGATATAGTAATAATTGAAGTTGGTAGCTCCTTTTGCATAGTATACAATCACGGCATATAAGATCTTAATCAATATTCTTCCTTTTTCTAGGGGTCATGGTCCCGTTCTTCCAATTCTCATTCAGCTGTTGAGAAAGCCTTCGCAACAGAGGGAAGATCTGGAGATTGGGACATAGACAGGAGGTTGCTGAAGTTAGGAGAAAAAATAGCGTCTGGATCCTCTGGAGATTTGTGAGTTGTGTTGTTTTTTTAACTTCTATTTCTTTTTCTTCTCCATATCATAATATTTATCTTGTTTCTAATTTGCTTTATGATTCATACCCAGGTATCGAGGAGTTTATCTCGGGGAAGATGTTGCTGTTAAGGTTCTGAGATCTGAGCAATTGAATGATCCCTTAGAGGACGAGTTTGCTCAAGAAGTCGCAATTCTGAGGTCAGTATTTTGCTGCTTAGAGTTTAAGACCATACTTCATGCATGTCATAACTTGTTTTTCTAATTAATTGTATCAATTCTCTTTCTAAAAGTTTATCAAATATTTGTTATTCTGTGTTGTGCGATAGAGTTTATTTGGAACAATTATGTTATCTTTTTGTCGAGGAATACAAATTTGAATTGGTAAAGGATAAATTGAAATGTCAACTCAAGTACCAATCACCAAGTTTTAAGAAGTCGTTTTCAATGACAAAACTATCAGTTTAGGTAACTGCTTAGTTGTTGCATCCTTACAACTGTTTACTAGAACCTTCTGACAATTGATGTCAGTTGTAGCATCCTTACACTGCTTTTTTTTTTTTTTTTCTGTTCTTTGTTGG
>Ga0214542_1005592_pt1 | contig 23745 bp, 14 predicted proteins | sample CNSS1metaG_FD_160096 | JGI IMG/M metagenome (GOLD analysis project Ga0214542, IMG submission 160096) | Root nodule microbial communities from cowpea collected in UCLA plant growth center, Los Angeles, California, USA - CNSS1 | ecosystem: Host-associated > Plants > Roots > Nodule | place: USA...
ATATATATAAATATATTATATTTTTTTTTATTTTATATATATATATATATATATATATATATATATATATATATATATATATATATATGTGTGTGTGTGTGTGTGAAAGTTGGTTGAGATAAATAACTAGTTTTAAAGAATGAAAGTCAACTTTTTTTTTTCAATTTTTGTCTTTAATATTAGTTTTTGTTGGATATTTGGCTCAATATAAGTCCATTTATTTTCTGTCCTAAAAGTTTAAGGGTCTAACCTAATTTGTTGGGTTTAACGCTGGCTCATACAGTGCCCAAAACTCCTAAACTAGCCCTAACCCTCTCATTCTGTCCACTTTTTAGAAAATAGCCCCCCTCCTCTCTTTTAGAATTGCAGCAGCAGCAGCTCAGTTAGGGTTTGGCCTTCATTCCTCTTCAAGCTAGCTCAACTCCATTTTCTATCACACGTAAGTTGATCCTTGAACCATATCTTCTCCTTTATAGTTTTATTTTGCGTGGTTTCAACAAAGGTTTATCTTGATAACCTCATACTCGATCTGTGCCAGTGTTTCCAGCTCACAAATATGCTCCTAGAGTTGTAGTGCTCATTTGCTTAGGTATCGGTGTCTTTTGCTAGCATTTTTCCAGGTAAGGAAAGCTAGGGTTTCGTTGTTTTGATGTTATTTTGTTTGATTGGATCTGTTTATGTTATGGGTGCTTGATATGTACTGTTGATTGCGTGATAATGTACTATATGTGTTTTTGGTGTGGTTGGAATCTGGTTTGGCACGCATGAGAGCAGTTGAGTTCTGCTGAACTCGCCTAGGCGAGCTGGGTGCTCGTCCAAAACGAAAACTCTCGCTTAAGTGACGAGCTCTTACTTGAGCGAGAACAACAACAACTCACCCCTCTCTCTGTTTCGAGGACTCGCCTAAGCGAAGGCCACTCGCCTAAGCGAGAGTAGTCTCGCCTGAGCGAGATGGGCTAGCTTGAGCGAGACTTCGACGTGCCCACTATTCGCAATCTTGCCCAAGCGAGATTTGGTAGCTTAAGCGAGGGGTTCCTCTCGCCTGAGCGAGAGCTCCTTAGCCTGAACAAGATTGACAATGGTGATTTGATAAGTGTGTGTTTCTAATGATTGGTTGGTTGGTTACTTTATAAAGTTATGTATGATGCCTTGTATGTTTCCTATATGACACCATGAGACTGGAATTGATAAGCTTGGTATGATTATGTATATGAAACATGATTGGATGGTTAGTTATATATTGGCATGAGATTGGTATGCATGATAATTCTATGGTTGGTTGGTGAAGCATGACCATGGTATGAGTTTGATGTAATTCCATGAATCATTTGATAAGATTCATGGTGGTGCCTTGTGTAATGGACGTAATTTCATGACCCTCTTGGTGAGAGCTCATGGTGGTGCCTCATGTAATGGACGTAATTCCATGACTCTCTTGGTGAGAGCTCATGGTGGTGCCTCAGGTAATGGACGTAATTCCACGAACCTCTTAGTAAGGTTTCGTGGTGGTGCCTCAGTATATAATTAAGTAAGGATTCAAGTAAGGATTGCATCCTGAAGCTCTAAAGAGTCAGTTAGTCTCACGTAGAGCATACTGACTTAAGTGGTGAGAGTAGCAGGAGGCCCTAGTCTTTGGCAGGATAATGGCCTTAGATGTTTGAAGGCTAACCTTGTGCGTGGTAGGGTGAAACCCATTGGCAATGACTCTGCAGAGTAGTAGAGACCACCATAAGTGCAAACATCCAGTGAATCTGACTGATTATATGTATCTGGATAATTGAGTCGTAGAGTCTTACTTGTTTGCTATCACATGCTTGGTTGATTCATGTATTCTTGACTTTTAAATTGCATGCTCAATTGTATGATAAAACCTTTTTACTTTAGCTTACCTTTTCTGTTTGCTTGTGTGTTTTGTGTGTAGATTTCTCCTTTTGCGATGATCATCAATTTATTGATGTGAGCAGATGTGGGAACCCCTAATGGTTATCAAGGTGATGGAAACTCCGCAACGGAGCTATTTTGGGTTGGATTCCCTGCTCCGAGTACTCTTTAAGGCACTATGGCCTATGTTCTATCTTGCTCTATGAGCATGTATTTTGGATATTTGTCAAACATTTATTTTTGTTCTTCTGTTTTGTTAATGGCATTGTGGTATGTCTTAGTTTTCTTCGGAGTATTTTGGATAATTGTAAGGAGTGACACTTTTACTCCATGACATTGCTCTTTACATTATATTCTATGTGATATTTTATTTAATTAAACTTATTTATTAAATGGGACATTACACTCGCTTCTATAAAGAGAAAATATCCAAAAGTTGAGAAGTTTACTAGATATCTCACTTAATTTAGTAGAGAGAGATTTGAAAAGTAAGAGAGAAACATAAAAAAATGTCATAATTCACTTAGAACATAAGCACATTAAGAGAGAGGAAAAGAAAAATTGTTCACGTTTTTCACTGAATTGTCATTATAAAATTGATATTGCAGATTCGGTCACCATTGGATCATACTGAAAATTTGACAACAAGTTCGAGACATCCTATTATTCATTCTAAGTGGTTGGATAGTTGATACAAGATCTGGGTTGAAAGATATTCAGTTCACCACAGTTGTGTATTTAGGTTTTCTTTATCTTCCTTCATTATCTATTTGTCTATTTGCAAGCTTTTTTGCTTTGTTGTTTGATTGAGTGTTAGTATTATTTTTATGCAGTTGATTAAGACTCTTTTGTACCAATTTTTTTATCATAATAAAAGTTATTTCTTTGGTATGGACGATTCGTAATGTTTACCATTGTTCAAAGAAGAGTTTCACATTAAAAATCTTGGTATATTTGTTTATCACTTTTGTTGTTTATTATTGTTGATCATTCTCCTCTTAGATTTTTGCAAGTTAGAAAAAAAAAATTATTGCATTCTCTGAACATTTTGGTTGTGTTGTTGTTTTCCGTCAGTTTTCATAGTTTTTCACAGTATCACATTTACCTTTTTAAAATACAATTCATTATACTTTCAGCGTTTTAAATACATTATTTATTAAATATGTATTATATAATATCATACCCAATTTATTTTTGTTTTTAACGTGTATATTAGAACTTTCTTTCTAATATGTATTATTGATAATTAAATGTATAATGCACATGGTATTACATAATCTAAGATGGTCGACATCATAATAGTATATTAGCTCATAAGTTCAAGGGTACAACAATGTGAGACTTGATGATGTGATGTCTCGACAAAGAAACCGTGCAACAACACAATTGTGTGATGGTTTAAGGATGCAACCACATGACAAAGAGATGGATTGGGTTCGTGAGATTGAGCTTAGAAAAATTTGCAATCTACATCTTTTTAAATAAGTATTAGATGAGATTTACGGAGATCACAAACGAACAAGGAATTGTGTGTGAAATCGGGAGATGGAGTGAAGGATTATAGATAAAGCTCTTTGTGGGAGTGGGATTCTAGAGTATACTTTGTGGGAACGCTTTGTGAGAATTAGAGTCAATGAGTTTCGTAGTGATTTTTTTCTAGAGCGAGTGAGGAAGTGTTACAAAAATCAATCCAATTTCAGAAATTTAATTTCCTATAAATGTTATTTCCTTAATACAAAAATTTAATTTCTATTTCCATGATCTCATATATATGAAAAATTATATCATCACCCTTAAAAATGTTAAAATGGGTTTCAAGCCGCCAACCCGGTTCAACACGAGTCGAGTTAGATTAAGTTGAGTAAATTTCATTGTTTTCAAAAGTGTGTTAAACTGAACCTGACTCACTTAATCCACAGGTTAAACGGGTTCGAGCGCGGGTTGACCCACAACTCACCAACAACAACATTATTATTTTTTTTTACAATTTTTAATTTCTTTTTATAATTATTTACTACTCCTAATTATATAGATTCACAATTTGATATTTTTAAATACTAGAATGTTTCTTAATAATATTTGAATAGTTTGAATGTTTGATTTATTTGTTTATCAAGTTATATAAGTTACTACTTTAGTCTTTCACTACTATCTTTATAATAATATTTTGAGAGTTAGGTGAACACTTTGATTTCATTATTATAAAAAATAAATTGAGTTAATTCACTTTCATTGTAATGCAATAAATATATAAAATAAATTGAAAAAAAAAAGTGAGTCAACCCACTAACCCACCAACCCATGGTGAGTCAAGTCGGATTGCAAAATTTCTGGCTCACCAAAAAAGTGAGCTGGGTTGAGCTTACCCTTTTTTAGCTCAACATGTGTGAACCAGGCTCACTTTGACACCCCTTGTAACATCCAGATAGGATATTACTTTAAAATAAATAATAAACAACAATTTATATAACTAAAACCTCATTTATTAATGAAACTATTTCCCCAAAATCCACGGGAAATTTCAAAACTTCAAAACATTAATAATCCAAATATTCTAAAACCGTAAAAATTGCAATCAAATTACATATAAATTAAACCAAAAACAGTTATAAAATCCCCTCGTGCACTAAGCCCATTCTTCGCCGCTAAGCGTCTCCTGGCTCACATGTAACATCATCTGCTCCCAGATAATAAATTACCCGATCATCGCCATACACAAATAGATAGGGTGAGCTATGCAAATAAACATAAATAAATATGAAAATAATTCCCAGCCCAAACATAAGTATTCATTTGTTTATTTTCAAAATACCTTCTTTCCCACACTCATAAACAATATGAGTTCATGCATGTATACTAACTATGAGATTTCATGTGCTTCCACGACCCTCCTCGCTCGTGGTCCAACCTACAAGCCTATCCCGCTTGTAGTCCTGCTTCACAGACTCTCACGCCCGTTTATCCGAACTCCTCGCTCGGACCCGGACATGCATACCCGCCTTTTCTACTATGAACTCCCTCACTCATAGCATTCCTAAGTTGAGCATGAAATGAACTCCCTCGCTCATTCATCCCAACAAGGATACCTTCGGTGAACTAAACTGTTCACATTCCGCATAGGTCCACCCATCACGATCTCCTCGCTTGTGACTCCAACCAAGCACATCCCAAATCCTAAGGACTTAGTCCATCAAGTTCAAACACCACAAACACATGCATATAACTTCCTATATTTAGGAAAAAGTAAACAAACCAGCTCATAAAGCACATACAAACATAGAAATTCGCAGCAACTCGCTTATGCCAGGGACCCTCGCCCAAGCTAAACCATCAGCCTCGCTTAAGCTAGTCCACCTCGCCTGAGCGAGCATGAAACAGTGACTGCACCACCTTGTCTCGCTTAGGCGAGCCCATCTCGCCTGAGCGAGACCCCATTCGCTCAAACACCCAAATCTCCTCGCCTGGATGAGGATTCGCGCTTAACCACACACAACACTCTTCGCGTCCTCGCTTAGGTGAGCCACTCTTGCCTGAGCGAGACTTCGTTTCGCTCAACCCAAACCTTGGTCACCTGAGCGAAATGCTCGAGCCTAAACTCTGAATGAACTCCTACAACTCTCGCCTAGGCGAGAGGGAGTCGCTTGGGCGAAACTTGTAGAGTTTCGCCATTGCTCATGCACCAAAGACACCAAAACAATGCCAAATTTACAATGTAATCATTTTCATTCAATCTGTTTCATCAACCAAACTATAAAAACACATTGTAAACATGTTTGGATCCTCAAATCGCATGATTTGGCCATGAATCAAAATAACAGTACCAAAACCCTCATTCCATTCTTATTTCATACCAGAAAGGCTTTGCACTCCACATTCCATTCACAAATTCTCAATTGTAGTGCATATTATACCAAAAAAATCACACCACAAAGAATCCAATTTGAGGAACAAAACGCAGAACACAAGCAATATTGGAATACACATAATTTCAGCACCCCTAACCTGAATCCTTGATTAAAAATGGGAAGAAAATGGAGGTTCCTTGGTTCACCAATGCTTTGCTTCACCCTCTCTCCTAATTCAGCCCTTGCACACCCAGAGACTCACCTCTCACTCTCAAATTCGTGCTCCTTTCAAGGGTCCACTGGGTCATTATATAATGGTTTCCAAAAGGACCAAAGCTCAACCATTATGCCAATTCATATTTAGTGATAACCATTATAATCTTATGACTATAATATCACTCACCAGTCACAATTATATTACCAAAACAAAATAATAGGAATAATTCAACTCAACACAACAAGGCATACATAGGACTTGAACCCAAGTCCTCTCACACAATCAAGTACTTTCACCCACTTGAGTTAGTACTTTTCCACGTCATACAATTAACATTTAATGCTTTCAAAGTTTCCCACCACCCGCATTTATTACTTAATTAATTAATTTTCACGGGTCTTACACCACTTCACCCACATCTATTTTGGCATTTCCAATAAATACATATTTTTGTTGGATGGTCTTAGTTCACTCATTAATATTTGAGTTTTCCACCCCGTGAAAATTTATTAATCCATGATAAAAATGTTCATGAAAAATATTCTACAAGAAATAAATTTTTACCTATAAAAAATCGTATGAAATAGTGATAATGTTGTTTTCTACCTTTTATTGGTGTTAAGTTTCATGATTAAAATCAACTATTGCATAGCTTTTATCTTGTTTAATCTTCAAGTTTATGTTGTTTTTGCATTGTTTTGTATTTTAGTTATTTTATGCTTTTTTACTTTTAATCTTTATTATGAGTGTGTGAAATAAGTCAATAAGAAGCAATTATGGTGGAGAAAAACAAGCTAGAACTCAAGGAAGCATGATTGGTAAGAAATATTGATTTTTAAATAAATACCAATGTTGGGGGGCACCAAAATCGCGCCCAATACTACAAACATGGACAAAAGACTCTCCTATAGGTATATACTACCTTGAACCACCCCCGGAAGGCCAAAAAAACACCATTGGGAATATGAATGACAACGGGTCGAGTCGAGTACATATAGTGCCTACCCGCTACCTGACCCGCATAAAAAAATTGTACCAATTACCCGCCTCGTTACCCGCTGGATACCTGCATTAAAAAAACTCGTTGATTGTTTTCAACCTGCGGGTCCGTTGGATACCCGCAAATATTTTTGAAATAAATTTTTATTAGATTCAAATTACATTACAAATAAGAAAAATAAACAAAGGTGCAAAAAAAACTTAAACAACCCAACATATAATGAAAACTGGTACAAATATTAAAATGAGGGGTGCGACAAGTAAAAACTTGCCCAGACCCAACTCTCTCCCCTTTTCCTTTACAAAGTCAATTAGGGTTTCCTTTCCACCTTCATGTCTACGAGTCACCACGAATTTAACAGTAGGTTCTGCCGTCACATGCCCCACGACGGTGAGACATGTTGTCGAAAATTTTTGTCACCACCGTAGGAGTTGTTGGGAGAACCAAACAACACAACCTATCATTGTAATGAGCCTTTGCCCGCGCCACTCCCGAGCACCACCAACGATGTCCCGGGCCTTCGTCTCAATCAATCTTCTTCATCATTTCTCACGACTCACGAGTGAAACAAAAGCCTTGCCACTCCTCTACGTCAGGTTTTAAACCTCAAGGCAAAACTTCGACTTCGAACTCCAACATCAGAATGCCAACACCTTAACTTCGAACTCAAACTTGCTGAGAGTTAGAACGCCAATGCCAATGTTTTGATTTGCCTCAATCAGAGAGGAGAAATACTTCTCTGGATTTGACAGCAACAAAGAGTGAGAAGAAAAAAAACTTTAGCAGACAAGGCATGAGTAACTTAATAACGTAAAACCTAAGGATAAAAATGTAATTTCATTTTCTTAACGGGTTGCGGATACCCGCGGGTACGAGTAGTATGATATTTGATCCTGACTCATTAATGAACGGGTATTAAATTACCTGCTACCCGTTACCCGTGGGTACTTATTACCCGCGGATACCCACAAGCACAGGTATTTTCACCATCCTTAATTGGGAGCCAGACTAACTCGCTGGACAAAAATGACAACACAAAACTACAATATTTGAGTTGTTGGGCAAAAATATGACTCCTCTAACGAGTTATAAGTCAGGGAGCGTTGATTTTAGGCTTCCTTGGGCGAAAATGTCGACCTTGATATGCGAATATGGTTATTTAATCAGGTTTCTGCGAGAGTTTTGGGGCATTCCTCATTTTGCACAAATAGAAACACCTTGGGTGCTTTAGAGAGGCTCTTGAAGGATGCTAGGGTGTTGGGAAGCTCTTCCTTTTTCCTTATTGTGTTTCCTGCTTCATCAATTGAGGTTTTATCCCTTTTGGGTTGGAGAGTATGCTAGGCTACGAAATTGGAGGCAAAGATACGAATGAAAGCGCAATTGGAGAATGGAGCAATTGTAAAAAACCTTGGGAGAAGGATTGCTTCTACTTTATGGTTCAAATTTCTTCTCTATTCTTCAATTTTGTAAAACCATGGGTTCTCTACCTTGGAAAACAATTTATATTTATTGAGATTAGATGTAAAACACTGAATTATTATGTAAAGCTATGTTGTTAAAATATATATGTTTTTACAATTCAAGTTAGTGTTTGATTTGCATGCTTCATGCTTGAGGTGGATTGTTCTCATGCTTGATTTATGATTCTTGAGGTGTTGGGAAATATCTTTAGAATCTAAACTTCAAATTGAATACCTAATGGATGCTTGTATCTGGAAATAAAAGTTGGTTCATTAGTAATCTTAGACTTTTGAAACTAATGCATATTTTCACTCATTGAGGATTCAAGGGATTGAAATTTGATGACTGATCATAGGCTCAAAGGCTCTAGGAATATGATTTGAGTATTCTTGTTAGATGTTTTTTACTTGAATATGAAATTGAGATGTTTGTGAATGCATGAGAATAAAGTGAATGAAATCCAGTCTTGGCAATTATAAATACTCTATGCTAATTTCTTGTTGCACACCAACTGTTTAATAAAAATACAAAAAGAGTTTCCATTGTATTTTTGTGAACTTTGTGGTCTAATTGGGTTATTGATTGTGAGAGTTGTCATGTATTGCATAAGTCCCTTGGAAGAGAACAATAAAATACTTACTACTTGCTACGCTATGACCGGTGCACTTGTCGCGTTGGTTTCGCGACTAACAAATAATCCATGTGTAATTAATTTTTTTTAGTGTTATAAAATTATGTGATAGTTTTGTAGATACTTTTAATATCCAATGTCATGTTGTTTTAGATTCATCTTATTTTTGTGCATCTAATGACTCATGGTATATCATGAGGTGAACCAATAATCATTGTATGATTTATTTTGTCTTTTGTTAGAGTTATAACGCCATTAGTACTTATACTGAACATGTCATATCTTGTAACATTTTATAAGTGATGTTCATGTTTGTTGTGGAATAGTGGAATAAAATTTGAAATATACTGCATTTGTACGTTCACTGTGAATAATACAAGACACTCGCTCATATCTATTATTACTTTATGCACTTTTCATCTTTATATATATATATATGATTTGCAATTAATATTGCATTGTTTCTTTCATTAATCTTATGCTTAATTTGACCTTGGTACATAACATTAAACATATATACAAGTCATCCAATATGGGTACACTAGTTAGGAGTAGACCATTTGAATCTTAACAAATATAACTATTTAAAAAATTAAAATTGTTGGGTCATTGTATAGATAGTGAATCAATACTTTTTTTTTTCTACTTCACACTTTTTAATTTTTATTAAAAATCATGTTGACAAATTAAAGAAACATTAGGATGTTTTTAATTATTTATAAACAATATTACAAAATGTGATACTGAAAACATTACATTAGAACTTAAATTTCAAGGATAACATATAAATAAACATGATTTTAGGTATTAGACAAAGTATTGTCTAAAGACTCAAATGAGAGAATGCATAATCTAATTATTGAGTTCAACAATACATGATTTATACCTAGACAATATGATAAGTTAGGAATAAACAAAACAATATCTACACTTAAAGTCAATCGTATTTATGATTTTGGATGTTTTTAATATTACTTTCAAAGTGTCTTATGTTGTCTTTAGGTTCGGTCGAAGAGTCTATTTGTAAAAATTAAGACATGATGTTAGATTTAGAACCATCTAAAGATTCATTGTTAATAGAAAAAGGAAAACATATATTTTGTGCTACATGTCAATGTACTATGCAAAGTTAAAGATAACCTACAATACCTTTTGAAAACACCTTCAATGTCTTCCATTGACAATCTTTCAAAAGCTCCATACATAATCACTCACAAATACGAGACAATAATGACAAATTTGAAAATCCTTCTCATATATAAACCATTGTTAAAAATTTATGTTATTCCTTTCTTGAGTGATTTATTATAAACCTAAGTATATTTTGTCAACAAAGACCATCTTGCTAATGCAATGAATCCATAGTTTCTCCATGGAGACATGTTTGAGAGGTTACAAGGATCTCTCTATATTATTAACAATCTAAAGCCCCATCAGCTATGATGCACCGATACTTCAACTTGAGTCACATATCTGTGTCTGACACATATAGTGTCCGATACTATAGGATACTTTAACGTTAATTATTAATGAAATATTTAATTTATAAAGTCGTAGTAAACTACAATAAAATCTTTGAATAATGACCAATTTTAGTTAAAAAAAATAATTATTCAGCATATACTGACCAATTTGACAACTAAAATAGTTCCAAAAAATTATAATTGGTTTCTAAATTGACAATTGAAATAGTTTCAATTATGAATTGATTTTTAAATTGGTCATTAACATTAGCTACCAGGTATTGGTCACCAAAATAATTGGTCTCTAATTAGAAAATTTGGATTCACACATTAACAACCATATAATTATTATTTATTATGTTTGTAAGAATTATTGTAACATTTTCAATATTCATATATTACGTATCTATCACGTATCGTATCCTATTATTTTAAAAATAAATATATTGACGTATCAGATATGTGTCGTATCCGATACACGTATTGTATCTATGTATCATAGTCCATGAGCAATGAAGTATTTATCTATGTTAACAAAGTTTCAATTTAAAAGACATTTGCAACTTTATGTGGAAAAAAACTTTAACATCACTCCACCTTCATATATGCGTGCACATATTGAATCCTATACATAAGAACGTAGTTCTCTCTTGAACATAAAACAATCTATTAAGTTAAGGAAGAATTTAAACCAATCAACTCATTCTAATACAAAATTAAAGGTCTTAAACATAATTAAAATGAAGCAAAAAATTAAATAAAAAATACATAACATTTTTTATATACATAAATATGTTTAGTTTTTCAACCATTATTATGGTTTTAAATCACAACACAAGACTCACTCCCAACTATAATATTAATAATAATAATAATAATAATAATAATAATAATAAAAAAGAGAAACTACAACTTTTTATCCTACTTAACTATATACATATATTTTGTAATGTTAGCAATAAAAGTGTTTAATCATATTTATATCATAGTGATAAAACAAACCTAATATATGAAATAGTAATATCTATTACATATTGCATGAAATATATATTGATATAGATTATATGTTATTATAACTAAATAAATAAAATCACATGAAAAATAAATAATAGTCTATAATTATATATAAAAGAGATTATTTTTGTAATTACTTAGTAATTGTTTTTTTTCTACTCTTATTAATATAAATCATTTCATTTTTTATAATTATTTTTTAAGAAAATATTTTTTATGAATTTAATAACATTTTTATTTAGCAATAATTAGAATAATTAATTTTTTATTTTTTTTATAATCATAGCAGAAGTGTTTTCACTAATAATAATATTATTACTGGATATATATATATCTAATTTTAGAATTAAGTTTAAACATTAAATTTTAGTTTATTAAAATAAGATGATGTAAATACAAATTGCAAAACACAAAATTCCCAATGTTGAGTGTGTAGTAACAAGAGAATGCAAAATCTGCAAAAACACAAAATGCCGAATGTTGAGTGTGTAGTAATAAGAGGAAATTTAATTTTGAATTTATTAGACATTGAATATTCAGCTAATAGTGGATAGTGGATTTCCCTGTGACTCAGGTCAGATCCCGTGTGAAAACCTCAACATACTGCTCTGATCATCGCCGGTGATATCCTTCTTCCGCATTCCTCCGAATTCTCTCTCACAACCCCAATTTTCCGTTTCAATTCTCTTTCCCCTCCTTGGAAAAACCCCATTGCTCTTTCTCTCACCCGAATCGCTCTCACAGGCAAAAAACCAAACACCTTGGACCCAAAAAACAGCAATGTTTTCTGGGAGGTTCTCACTTTTCGGAGGCGGAGATTCTCGCGCGGTGGACAACGCCAGTTCGACATCGAAGGGCGAGGAACTCGCGCCCGTTGTCTCCCCCACACTGAAGCTCGAAACCGATAGGCAGGTTTACAGGCCCGGTGATCCTGTCGTTGTGACCATCCAGATCTCCAATCCCGCAAATGGGTGCTCGTTTCTGATGGAAAGACTCAGTTTTGAGATCAGGGGCATCGAGAAATTGGACACTCAGTGGTTCGCCACGCAGAAGCCTATGTCTGGCACAAGACATAGGAGAGGTATGTTGTTACAGCAACAACACTCAAATTGGAGTTTTAGTTCTTTTAGTTGCTGTTTTGTTTAATTTGTTAACTACCAGATGAAAATTTATAGTTTCTACTGTATCATTGTTATTATGATGGTAAAATAAGTTTTGTTCTACCAAAATATCTTGAAATTCAGGTTACTCTCTCTACTCCCTGTAAAAATTTTATACTTGTTTTAATCCTTACTTGAAGTGACGTGGTTTTCTTTTAAGATAAATGCTAGCAACACATAACACACCCTTTTGATCATAATCTGTATTATTGACTGAAATTTATTAACAAATACAATTTTTTTTTGTGGGTCTGCACACTAGTTATTTAACTACTATCAGTCACTCTGGGTTTTATAGTTTTCAATAAACTTTAACTGATAGTGGAGTATATTACTACCACTTCTAGAAGAGACCAAAATGTGTAGATATTAAAACGTCAATTAAATTTTTATGGGAATTAAAATCGAATTTTGAGATATTTGAGCGGACCAATAACATCTTTTACCCTTTTATTAATATTAGTAGCAGTAGTAATAATATCAAGGTTATCAATGGTGGATGGAGGAATATGGTGGAAATTCTGCAATATAAACGCCATTTGGCCTATGGCTCCCTTCACAAGATGCCCTTGGTGGAGTTATTGGAAAGTGCCATGTTATAATGCTATGGCGCTACACGAGTTATATAATAGCATTGGTATTTTTTTATTGTTATTGTTATTATTATTATTATTATTTCAGGTGAACATGTTTTTCTGGAGTTCTCAACACCGGTCCTAGTTGCAAACCACATTGTTAATGCTGGCGCGACCAAATCCTGTATGCTAATATGGACTCTTAGTTCTTATATGTTTTCTTTATACTCTGGTTATGCATGTGGAATTTTGATACTCAAATTCTTATTATTTTTATTTTAGTGAGTGTGCTTAAATGGATATTCTCCATTGGGCATTTTAGACATTGTAAAACTGTTCCATATTGATTTTCTTGGGGCATCTAATAATACAACACTGGAAATATTCTGCTTCACCTTTTGTTAGAGATAGCCTCTAGTCTGTTGGTTTATCCTTTAATTTTTATTATCATAATTAGACCAAAATTTGTGATCACTTATTGTTGACGTGTTCAAAACTACTCTCCTTTGCCGTTTTCAACTGAGAAGTTGATTTTATTGGGTTAAAGTATAGAACAATATCTGATGCTATTTTCCCACAAAACTTTCATGCCTTAAATATGTGTTGATTGGTACTTGTTCAGATTCCATAGGTTTTCTTTGAGCTATATTTGTTTGCTGGAGTTGTGACTTTTGATTTTGAGGGTTGATGCAGTTATAAGTTTGTTTATATTTGCTTTGATTCACAATAATGGACTAGAATTTTTAAAGTTTGAATTTTACCAAAATAAAGTACGTTGTAGATTTGTTGAAGGTAGGACCTGGGATGTGTGAACTGAAATATGTGAGTATGGGTTTGTGACCTGATAAAATAAAAAAGACAATTGGCGGGACTCTTTGGTCTTGGGCTATTTTGGAACAAATTTCATTAATGAAATTATCTCAATCTTATTTGGGTGAGGTCTTGCTCATATTGTTAGCATCTTCTAATAAATGATGTGAAAAGAGCAAGAGGGAACAAAGGAGAATCCATATCCTTTAATAAAACCATCAAAGAAAGAGTTAGTAAAGATGTTAGCCATTCATGCATCGCAGAAAGTGATATCAAGATGAGTTAAAATTGGACGAATGAGCAATTTGATCCAGTACTATTAATTATAGAGTTAAATAATAAATCGTCAATTTTGGTGTGGGTTTTAAAATGTTCATTCTAGTTTATTCTCTAAAAGAAAACAAAATAACATATATATATATATATATATATTTTTTTTTTTTTTCTGGTATGTAGTATACATTCTTTTGGATTACTAATTTGAACGTTGCATGCTTTAGTACTGATTTCTTATGTATTTTGATTTAAGGCTGATTATGTGGAGTGTTAATTGCAGACGTGGTGCGGACGCAGCTGCCTAGCATTATTCCACCATCTTACAAGGGTTCAAACATTCGCTATTTGTACTATGTTAAAAGTTCCATAACTGGAGGGTGGATAATATTTGAAAATGGGCAATCTCATGCGGAGTCCAATAATGATGTCACTGATTTGGTTGGTTTTGCAATGACTTGCTCTGCTTTATACTGAAAAGTGTTTACTTCATGTTATTTCATGCTCTGTTTTTGGAGATGTTAAACCAAATGATCTCTTACCTAGCAAATAAAACTTCTGGGAGAGTTGGTTGATGACACAGTTTTAGAGACCACGTGACCAACAGCCTGTTTGTTTAAACCCTCTTTTTTTTTTTTTCTCTTTGAAGTGCTTACAAATATGTTTAAGGACTTGTAATAAGTATGTAAGCTTTTGAAATAAAGGTGTCAACAATAGCTGTTTTAGTACTTTTCTCAAAAGCTAAAAGAAGTAGCTTCTTAAAAGTATGTCCTAAAATTTTCCCCTTTTATTTTTTAAATTAGTTAGGTGATCCAGAGTTTACTTGATGTTGTCCTGTTCTACCAAAATGTTGAATTATAGCACGAGGTTGGTAGACCTCTGCGTTATCTGTGCCTCAAGTCCAAAGGGCTGTTGCATGAGCTGTGAAGGAGACCCGTTAGAGATAAAATATAAAAGACTATTCCTGTGCCTTCACCTAACTCCATAATCTTGTAGGATTCTTGTGTTTTTATTTATGGCAAGCTATAATGGTAATATGTTTGGAGTTAAACATGAGGAGAGTCCAACTCAAAAGTCTACTTTATTTGGTGGGAGAACCTCAAGGTTCAAATAGTTCATTGTACTCAATGTGAGACCCCTACTACTGTCAACCCCTCTTTAAGGACTGACATCTATAACAGCTTTACGCCATCGACACTAAACTGATCGTAGCCCTTTTCTCTTTGATGGCTTCACTCACCTATCAATATTCAATGTGTACCTTAACCCAACTTATGGGTAGCCTTTTTGTGACCCAGCTTTCGGTGAAAGTAGCAATTGTAAGGACTTTAGGGCAAGAGGAGAAACCAACCCAAAAAGATTAGTCCATTAGGTGAGAGAGCCTCTAGGTTTAAGTACATCATCATGTAATTCATCTTCTTAATGTGGGACTCCTACATAATATATCTTTGTTTTTGTTTGTCATGCTGTAAAATTGTGCTATGCCTATTGTTTTATTTTTATTTTTTAATTTAAACACCCTTTTGTATCATATTGGGGGCTAAAAATTGAAGAAAGGGTAGCTAAACTTCGAGGTTGACATGCATGGTTTCCTATCTTTTTAAGGAATTCCAAGGCAGTATATATCATCTCAAGGCACATGCTGAATGCAACAATTGTCCAGAGAATGTGAACATGCTCATTTTTTGCTTCTTCTTTATTGGGAGTAAGAAGGCTGGTAGGAGGTAAAGAGTAGGAAAGATTGTTTTAGGTGGTGAAGCAGTGGTTTAAGAGCACTTTCATAGAGTTGTGGGATCCTACTTTTGTACTATTGTAATTGCTAGGGATATTCCTTGTGTTTCATATTTTTTCCTTTTTGTTTGTGTAGTTATTTTCCAGCATGAGTGCTAACTAACATACACTGTTTTTTCCTTTACTACACCATCTTCCTTTTCAATATGATTGTGTTTAGGTATCACTTTTGATTAGTAATGATGACCATGTCTTTAATTTTAGATAATTCTTTAGTTTTAAGCTCTCATACATCCCACTTCTATCCTGCTTTAATGTTTGTGGATACTTCTATTTCTGGGAGATTTTTATTCCAATCTTTTAAAATGTATTGGTTTGCATTATTTAGATTTTCAAGTGTGTCAACTTTGATTTGTACAGGAAGGTCGTATTCCGTTACAAATATGGATAAACCAAAAGAGTGGTGGCTTTCCAATTGATGATGGTTAGTTTGGTTGTTAACTTGCTGTCTCTTCTGGGCCTGTTGTGACCCTGTTTTAATAGTTTGACTTATTCTATAGAGGCCTACATAGATTTTCTGTTTGTATACAGTTTTAATTTATTTATAAAGGAGTATGTGAAGATGTTCTTTTCGTACAAAGTAAAATTGCTATCTGTTTGAAAAATTACCTTTTCTTTTAAATTTTGAATGCTGATGTTGAACAAATATGTTTATGCTGTAGAGATATATATTTGGCAGATTTAATTTTCCTGATGTTAAATATAGTTTTCTGCCTTTTAGCCTTAGGTTCTGTAATTGTTGCCAAGTATTTTGTCATGTTTACATGATGACCTAAGAAGCTAGCTATCATGTGTGAGACCTTTGAAATTATAAACATGTTTTGTATCAAGTTGTCGTACTCTTTAGTCTGAGTCCATGGCAGCATGACATTATTACCATTTTTCAAATTCAACCCTTCAATTTGCAGCATAAAATGGATGAGAAGTCTGGTAAGCAAACCTTGGTTGAACCAGATATCATTGGTTGATTTTACTTGTTTATGAAAGTTTATTGCATATATCACTGTTTTGTTTCTTGTTTTTTTTTTTGCAACTATACATTTTTATTTCATGTAGTTTAGTTTGAGTCATCTTAATTTTTGTGGAACATTACAAGTAATATATCCATGTGTTTATACATTTTCAGATATTGTTCCCTTAACTACTGTACAACTGGATATATTTTGGAAAGAGATGGATGGAGATGCTGATTGGGTATGCTATTGGTGATATTTTTTAATTGGGTAAACTAAACTTATCTGTGTTTTAGCCTATATTCGATTGCCATCTATTATTTTAAGAATGCCTGTATTTGGTTTTAATTATTCTTAGAGAAAAGAGAAACTGATGTGATATTTTATCATTTCTATTATGTATAAATCTGAATAAAAAGGGAGCATTTATAGTAGCTACACTTGTAAGCAAAAAGACCAAAAAACCCAAAACAGATTCACCAAAAGAGACATCTGAAATAACAAACTGAAGAGGGAAAAATGTAACAGAAAGATACAGAGAGAGAAAAGAATATCTTTTATATTCTTTTATTTTAATATATCCTAATAGCCCCCCTCAAACTCAAGGTGGACGTGCATGAGATATTTCTGTCACATTGAGTTTGTCTTTGAGCAAAACAAATGTGGTTGTAGAAAGAGGCTTTGTCAACAAATCTATCCATTGATCCAAGGCTAGAATATGATTGACCATGAAAGATAGTTCCTTTAAGGTACCATAGAATTCTCTTGCCTGCCACCCAGTAAGTATCAAGAGATGTTGCCATGATTTGGCAAACTTTGTTGACTGCAACAAAGCTAATTCAGGTCTGGTAAGAGTAACATACTGCAGAGCACAAACTACAGATCTGTAGGGCGTAGGGTTTGAAAATAAATGCCCACCTGTTTTAGATAATTTGCAGGAAGAAGCCACAGGAGAAGAAACAATGAGCTTCAACCAAGTTGGTTTTTGTGAAGATCACGAGTGTGCTTGCTTTGTGTTGTGAGGGATGATAAACGGCCAGTAGTGATGATATCATCCACATACACTAGAATGAAAATAGTGGGATTGATGTCTGCAGATGTGTCATGAAATTCAAATCTAGGAGCATGTTGAAACCCCTTAGCCACAAGATGGCCTTTTTATTTATTGAATGACCCATCTGCATTCGCTTATGCGAAAAACTCATTTACAGCCAGTGGCTTCTTGATCAGAAGGGAGAAGAACTAAATCCCATGTGTGATTCTTCATGAGTGCAGAGTACTCATGCTGCATGGCTGACAACCAATTTGGATCAATGAGAGCCTGTTTGATTCCTTTTGGTTCACTGTGAGCTAGAAACAATGAAGGATGAAGATTGGATTATGTAGGCCAGATTTGGACCTGGTTTGCATGGGGTGAATATTAACTGGTCTAGAAGGAGAAGAGGATGAGTGGGTGACACAGGAAGGATGATGATCATGAAAAGGGTGATTAGCATCAGGGGATAAGAGAGGTTGTTGTGGAGGACCAACAGGAGGAACAAATAATGATAACCTAGAGTAAAATTAAAATGGTCAGACTAAAAAACATTTTTTTTTGGGGGGGGGGCAGGACTTTGCTGAGAAATACTGTTATAGGGAAACCATTGTTCATTGAAGATGACACATTGTTCACAGTTCCTATCACAGTTCACTGCCAATTAAATTTTGGCTAGCACTGTTTACTGCCAATGTTTTTCTGGCAAATATTGTTTACCGATGACAGATTTTTTTGGGATATATTGTTTGCTTTGAGGTTTCCTGGCATCTGTGTACTGCTTAAGTGTTTTCTGGTGAGTAATGTTTACTTTTGACATTTTTTGTCTAATGTTATTTATCGTCGATGTTTTTCTGACGAATACTGCTTACGGTTGATGATTTTTTGACGAGTATTGTTTACCATAGTATTATTTTAAATACTATATTTAAAAAGCTTGAGTAGTGATAGATATGTTCAAACTTGAGGAAGAGTGTTAAAGATATGATTGGAAAGGTCTAAACATATTGAAGATTAATTGTCACTCTGAGAGACAAAAAGTTATGTGTGGAAAATATCTACTAGCTGTCATTATTTACTTTGTTAGCTTTGGCAACCAACTGACTGACATACTTACTAAGTCTCTCAAGTGGTCTTGTTGTAACAAGCATGTCTCATGATACATATGTTCCAGCTTGAAAGGGAGTGTTAGAGATATGAGTTGGTATGTTGTTATGATTTGACTACACTAAATAGACAACTATAACATCATTTGATAGGGAAATATCTTGCCAAATATTTTCCATCATTAGATATTGATTTTGTTCCTTATTATTGTATCTCTTCTTATTATTGTATCTGTTCTTCATTATACACAAGAATACTACACATTAATTATATTCCTTCTCGATTTCTCTCTTCTCAAGGTACAAGAGTGGTACCATCCTCCACGACCTTTTTTCTCACTAATCCTTTCAACAATCGCTTACTCATAGCTAGGTTAGAATCCTATGAAGCACGCCAACTACATTGACATGGATATGGGGACTGATGGAGACTTGGGTACTATCGGATGCTAAAGTCCCACATCATGTAGTCTGAGATGCTCAATAGAATATTTAAATGTTTTGTTCTCCTCTCTTAAGTCCTTAATCGCTAACTTGTAAAGGTGGGTTTTCTAGTTCGTATTAGAGCTAGCTGTTGGTGTCTCGGGAAGGCTTACGAAGGGTTTTTTGATAGGTGGAGGGTGGTTCTAATCATTAGGAAATTGAGTGAAGTATTACCTAGTGAAGTGTGCGGAATGTTGACTCTCAGTGGTGGTGGTGCTATGATAGAGACTCGGGTATTATGATGTTCCTTAGCCTCTTATCAAGTGGTGTGGGATTTTCAAATGGGTATTTAAGTGTTTGGTTCTCTTCAACAACTAGCTTTTAAGGGGTGGGTTCCCTGAGTGCTTGGTGCTTATTATCTGGTTACTAATGAAACAATATAAAACTTTATTTCAAATTCTTTTCGCGGAATTTTTTATCTCATTTCTGGCTGCCCATAAAGCTAACTTTTGGCATTTCACTTATTTTATGCTGTTCTTTTTCTTGTACTCTAGATAAAATGGAATAATTTCTTTACAGGTTAGAGCAAATGATATTTATGATGGAGTAGAGGAGGGCTATGACAGCTCAAGAGATGACATCTCATCTGTTTCTTCTTATAACCCCATGAAGGAGAGCCTATATAGAGGCTTTGGAAGTTCATTGTCACTGCGATCTTCTTCTGCAAGATCATTGACCAGGGATGCTTCTACTGTAGAAGGTTTCCGAACAAGTTTATCTTCAAATATGGCACTACCTCGGCTGTCTGTTGCTGAAGTATTATCTGATTCTGGTTCTGGTGAGCAAATTAAACTTATAGCAGAATGTCCTTATCCGTGAAACTGCCCATTTTTTTTTATGGAAATTTATTTTTGAAACAGTATAAAGCTGTATTGGTTTATTAGTTTCTGAATGGTACGAGTTATCTTTTACTTTTGCTTTGAACTTAAATACTTGCTATGCTAATTCTTTTATAAAACAGATGTCTTGTCAAGCCAAAAGTTATTTGCCGTTGTGTCCCCAAATGAGCAACAGAAGCCGCAAAAGAATTTTTCCGGAGAAGATGTGGGAGCATCCTCTTCAGCTGAAGCTGGTGCTGTATAATCTTTATCATATGAATTGATGCATTTTCTATGCTTCTAAAATGATTTTATGTGCTTTGGACACAATGAATATTGTACTTCATTTTTTTTTAAAAAAAAAAAATTCCCGTTCCATGTAAACTAATTTTTTGCAGTCATTTTCTGCAGGAGAAGGCTTTATTAGAGGAAGGTCTTATAATATCCGACTTGATGATCAAGTTTTGCTTAAATTTTATCCTAAAAATTCGGACTCAACTTATTACTTCAGTGATGTGGTAAGTATTATGAAGTAGAGTTGATACATGGCGTATATAGGAGTTCTATATTTACCAACAACTTTCTTGTTACAGATAGGTGGCACTCTCACTTTCTTTCACGAAGAAGGAGCTAGGAGATGCCTTGAGGTGACTGCCCTTGTCTGTTGAGATTAAACTAGTAGTTAACAGATGATTTTTTTGTGGTTGTTTCACTGGAACTGAATTTACTATCATAATTATTATTTTCAGATATCAATAACGCTTGAAACTTCAGAAACCATAAATCGGCGATTTGTCCATCCTTCTAGAAGGAATTCTCCTACAATCACAAGGGTATTTGTTACTTAGATCTCACTACTGAAGCTTCTGTTGAATATTGATTGGTTTCAATTGCAATGCATAAAGACTATCCACTAAATCTATTTATATTAAGCTAAAGTTTTCTTTAGCTCCAATCTACCTCTTTTCATCTGGCTGCCTTTGATTTTATTTATTTTTACTTTTTCCCTAGTGTGTGTCTTGATCATATCGTTCTTGTATGACTTTTCATCCATCTCAAAACTCATATATGCTACACCGATGTCTTTTGGTTCTTGTTGCCACATAGCTTTTGCTACCTATAGCTTTGCTACTCTTGTAGCTGGTGTAGTTTTTCTATATGTTTTCTCGGACTTTGTGGGCACAAATTACACTTAAAGCATTGACATATTTAATCATATACTTTTTTATATATCAAGTGCAGAGTTTCAATATAGCCACGCTATGCTATGCACCATTTGATGTAATCATTAGAAGTCCATTGTCACTGATAACTACAATGTGTTACTCAGAAATAATGATGCAGATTTTCTTTAGTGGCGCCTTTTGATTAACCATATGCATGATTATTCAAGGGGCCAATCTCTGATTGACTTTTTGAAAGACTTGCTTGTATAGTGTCAGTCTACGTTTTACTCTAGAAAAAGAATGGATCATTATCAAACTAGAGAAAATTGATGAGCATACATGTATTCTAATATATTACTGGCTTCTGATAATTGTGGTTCTCAACTATACTTCTAGGTTCAGAGCGATCATCATGAGGTTGTAGCAGATTTATTGCAGACAAGCTTTCTCTTTTCTATCCCCATGGATGGCCCAATGTCCTTCTCAACTCAACATGTTTCTGTGCAGTGGGTTCTCCGCTTTGAATTTTTCACAACTCCAAAGCGTGTAGATTGGAAAAAGTATGACTTCCAACCTTCACTAACTCTTGTAACCATTTTCACAACTCCAATTCATTCTACAGTCCACACTATGCCATCTTTTGCTCCACCCTACTTATTTTTCAATTCATAACCCACCTATTGTTTGCTCATAGTTTATTTCTTTTTTTACAATTTTTCATCCTTAGACTCTATCCATGGATTTTTTGAACCACAGGTATGATCATCCTCTTTTGGTGGAGACAAGGGAGAAAACGGAATGGGTTCTCCCAATTAGTGTACATGCTCCACCACCAAGAGCTCCTGCTTCTGCTTCTGCTACAAGAAGCGAAAAACTTTTCTCTTTGGATCCTATGTGGGTACACAATTGAAGGTACTACTATGAATCTCTGATTTACCTTGAACTAGCTCCATTAACTGTATATGTTAATCAGTATTGCATATGAAAATGTCATATCAATACATAGGAGTAGCTCAGATTATTATTTGGTTTTCCTCTTTTGCATTATCTCTTGCGATTTGTTAACATAATTCCTTACATCATGTATGTATACTTGAGTCTCTATTCTCCAATCCATTAAAATCCATTATGTATACTTTTTTTTATTTTTTTATTTGGTTATCACTTGATTGTCATTAAGCTTGATATATACTCATACTCAGAAATGTGTCTGATATTGATCTGTTTTGTGCAGTTAAATTAAGATGAAGCTGAAATATGGTAACCGACCATTGTAGCCTTTTATAATACGCCTCAAGCTTCAATTCTTTAAATGTACAAAATTTTCACAAAATAACAGCCAGTGAAATGTCAGAATGATCATTTGTAGCATACCAGAATTCCAGCAATTTGTCGTGATTGGTTTAACTGAAATGTGGCAGAGGTCTTTTGAGTATAGTATTTCTTCTCATTTCATTTTTTTTTCATATTTGCCTTTAGTGCCAGGTGATTTATGTCCCATAGTTAATCCAGTTAATTGATTTGGTTTTATCTTTTATAACTCAAAAGGGGTTTTAGTAGATTGTATGAATCATTGTTTTGTTGTGGTTACTGAATCATTAGTTAGGGATAGAAGGGTATAAGTTGGTGCCTTAGATAATGATGGTTTCATTCTCTTAGACTTGTTGGATGAATAATGTTAAGTTTGCTTTGTACACTTATTTTTTATTTTTATATCTTTTGTATTTGTATTTGTTTTTGTGATGTTAATGTAATCAATATTACTCAATAATTTTCTTATTTCTTATTTTAATATATTTATAATTGATTTGTTATATTAATTAAAAATGTAAATACTAATATAATGTTTATATATAATATAAATATATGTAAATATTGTAAAATGTTTGACATGATTTATTATTATGTAAAAGTTATAATCACTTTGTGATTTTTAATGTATTGTTTCACACTTTTATGTGGATATATATATATATATATATATATATATATATATATATATATATATATATATATATATATATATATATATATATTTATATATATATATATTTTATATTTTTTT
>Ga0214542_1005596_pt1 | contig 23731 bp, 19 predicted proteins | sample CNSS1metaG_FD_160096 | JGI IMG/M metagenome (GOLD analysis project Ga0214542, IMG submission 160096) | Root nodule microbial communities from cowpea collected in UCLA plant growth center, Los Angeles, California, USA - CNSS1 | ecosystem: Host-associated > Plants > Roots > Nodule | place: USA...
GGGGGGGGGGAGTGGGTGGGTTCTTGCTCGATGAACCAAATTACTTGACGAATAGACGTGGGTTGCAAGCATTGGAATCGCGTGCAAAGAAAAAGGTTTTTCTTCTTTGTGGGAGGAATAAAGTTGGGTGGCAAGCAGAGTTGGAATCACGTGGAAGGAATCGCATGCCGAAGACGAAAGATGATACAAATAAATCTTTGGTTCTTTTCGTTGTGTTTAAGGTTTTTTTTTTGTGTGATGACATATGTGTTGTTTGTCTTCGATGAGTATGTGGTTTGATATTGTCCTTGAATGTGGGATGAATGTGTTGTTAACTTTTTCCCTTGCTCTGTTATATTTTGCTGGAGATGGGTTTCTCGGTTGTACTTTATGATATGGAAAATTTTGAAACACATGTTGTGCAGGACTACATCAAATTAAAGGATACTAACAACAATGAAGTAAAATTTTAAGGACAATGATTGAAGGACATAAAATATCATGTTTGCTTACTTGAGTTAAAATATGCAGCAGCAGAAGCAACTGCGGCCAATAAGACTCACGATAAAAAAAAATTAATTAAAATGCACTCTCAGTGTAAAGGTATTTCACAATATTATCCAATCATGATTACCATGCATTTAAAGATTCATGATTTCTGAATAACTACACGAGATCGAAAAATGTGAGAAATGTTTAAGAGAGTTCAATTGATCTCTTAACTCATACATTTATATGTGTGTCTTACATTAGTGATGAAACAATAAATATAATCAGTTATCTTCACCAAGAAAATGTGTGACAAGCATGCATAGCCACACAAAAAAAAAATGCAACAAAGAAATCTTTTAAAAATACCTTAAACCAAAACGTATATCAACACCATGTCAAAGAGAAATAAATTATAGAAGCATTTAGCTATAGCATAACGATAAAAAAATAATTAGAAGATACTGAATTTTATTGGAAGACCCTAATTAAACTTTAAATTAAATAACAATTTATACAATAACAAAAAAATATCAGTTTCGAGGGAGAGTGACCAACCTTCTCCATGAGCACTTCTTTTTACAAAAATAAAAAGAAAAAAATGCAATAAACTTGTCCATAACAAAAACTAGCTTATGTATAAGCTAATTTGTGGAAGTTCTCATCTATAACTCTGGTCTCTTTTAGAAGTGTGTTATTTATACTATTGTTACAAAGAAAGCTACAATATGTCATTTCATTAAAAGAAAACATTAACAACAACCTTATATGCGACAAAATTCAACATATTTCCCTAGTAATAAGAGTAACAAGGATAGTAACTCACAAGGGTAATCATTTCTTCCAAGATAGATATAACTTGTTCCCCTCCTCAAAAAAAGGATTCTGTTTGAGTAGGTTCTGAACGCAACTCTCTGTTTTTCCTCTTTTCATCCTTCTCCAGTTCTGGATATCCTCCACCCACCTCGTAACTACCAATGGATGCCGAAATGCGATTCTTTCCGGGGAGCTTTTTCAGCCTCAAACTGCATCGGTGCTACCAAGAACTTAATTTTGGACAGAAAGATTGGAAAAGATTAGGATAAGTGTAGGAGCAAAAAGGTGCAGAAACAATCATTTCGTGGATTTCAATTCATAATTATCTTCTTCAAAGCTTTTGTTTTTTTTTTTTCATTGAGGTCCTAGTTAGGGATGTCAAACAAATTTGTACCCGCAGGTATCAAGCAGATAAAACTCGCAATAACTAAAAAATGGATATTGAGAATGAATATCTACAGGTAACGAGTATTTTTTATACTCGCATGTTAACGGGACATGTACGAGTATCATAATATCCATAACCGTGGATACATGTACCCACCATACTGTAATTTAAATTTAAAAAATTAAAAAAATGATTAAAATATTAACACATTGATTTAAATGTGTTATTTTTTATCAATTGGTTTTAAAAAATCTTCATTTATTCGTAAATAGTCATTCAACACTATTTAAATGAGTTATTTGCACTTTGTTTGAAATTTATAAATGTTATGCATTGTATTTTTATTTGAATTTATAGTTAAAATTTGTTATTAAATATTAAATTTTTCTTTTTATAAATACCCACGGGTACCCGTGGATATCCATGAATATTTAAAAAAATATGTGAGTACCCATATAACGGGTATGAGATGAATATTTATCCAACGAGTAGAGTACAAGGGAGCTACTACCTATACCCTACTCATCCCGTTGACATTCCTAGTTCTAGCACATTGATTAGAATTTTAAAATGTGGATAGAATAAAGAATTGTTTTAAAATATATTATTTTTTTAATAAAGTTGTATTAGCTTAACTGGTCTAGAATAAAAAATTATTTTAAAATATATTCAAATTTCAATTTTTTTCAAATATTGATACTATAACACGTAAAAAAAGAAAACAAATAACATTTCGAGAGAGAAAAGGGAGGGAAAGATTTATTATAAGAAGTGATGGGTTCAAAAAGAGTCTGGAACGAATATAGAGACATAAACCGCATGCAGTGGTGGGTTCCAAAAGAGACGCAGATAGTCTGATTGTCTACTTTGCCCAGTATGTCCCAAATTCCCAAAATCCTCCCCTCCCCCCCTCGCATAAGACTCCCCCCACAAAATAAAAGGTCTGACACTCTCAGACCTTGCCTCCCACTCACTCAATCATAAGAAAGATATTGTGGTCCCCACGTTATGGGTTTCCACTTCCTTCTCTCGTAAACATTGTGTATATGCATATTAGGCCTTTTTCCAACCTTATATTTATCAACACTTCCCCCTTTAAAATTCACCTTGTCCTCAAGGTGGAAGTCCGGAAAAGACTCCTTCATTTTGCCTAGTAATTCCCATGAATTCTCACATTCTGGTAGGTTTTTCCATTTCACCAAAACTTCTAGAGATTGCTCCTCATCACCCCTCATTGCTAACACCTCCAATTCTTGTAGCTCCAATTCTTCATTCATGTAAGGAGGCAAAGGTTGGGTCTCCATTGTAGTAGTCATAGTGGGTTTCAACAATGACACGTGGAAAATAAGATGTAATTTGTTGTATTTTGGCAGTTTCAATCTATATGCCACATCCCCAATTCTTTCTGTGATTTCATATGGTTCTTGTTTGCTAACTTCTTCAGCTTATATGGTTGAATCTTCAAGTACACCATATCTCCTACCTTATAACTCACTTCCTTCTTATGCTTGTCAGCTTGCTATTTCATACGATTTTGGGGTTGAGCCAACTAATCCTTCAACATGTTTAATGTTTCATTTCGATCTTTGATCATCAAAGCAACTTCCTCTATGGGGGTGGTTGAACTATCTCCTATTATCAAAGGAGGAGGATCCCTCCCATACAAATCTTTAAATGGGTTCATCTTTGTAGAGTCGTGGTAATTGGTATTACACCAGTATTTTGCCCAACTTAACCATTAATGCCACTGTCTCAGTGTCTTCCTTGTCATACACATCAAATATGTCTCTAAGCAACGATTCACCACTTCTGTGTGCCCGTTCGTTTATGGGTGTAAGCTGAGTTGAATTTCAATTTAGTGTCGGTCATCCCGAATAGCTTAGTCCAAAAGGAACTCATAAATAGCCTATCTCGGTTAGACACAATAGATTCTCGGAACCCTTGGAGTTTTATTACCTCTCTTAGAATTAATTTAGCAACCTCTTTTGCACTATAAGGGTCGGTTAGAGCAATGAAATGAGTGTACTTGGTAAGCCTGTCTACCACCACCAGTATTGTATCCAACCCTCTAGCTTTTGGTAATCCTCCAATGAAATCCATAGAGAGGTCTATCCAAATTTGTTTGGGAATAGGGAGGGGTTGTAGTAATCCTGCTGGACTCAAAGTTTGATACTTATTCCTCTGACTCACCTCACATCTCTACACATAATCTTGGATTTTCTTTCTCATCCCTTCCCAGTAAAACACTCTAGAGATTCTTTTATATCTGCAAAAATAGCATGAGTGTCCCCGTATCGCTGAGTCATGAAACTCTTTTAATATTAAATTAATTTTCAGGGACCCTTTTGGGATGACCAACATGTCTTGATAGTATAAGATTCCCCTTTTTAATGTGTACCTCGAATGTTCTCCTCTCTTCATCAACAAATCTTGAATTAGTTTTCCCAATTTTTCATCTCTCTCCACCTCTACTTCTAACTCTTCCCATTCAAAGAATTTGACTGTTGAAATAGCTGAATATAACATCCTTCTTGAAAAAGCATCAACAACTCGATTTTTTGTCCTTGGTTTATATTGTATCTCAAAATCAAAACCCAACAATTTTGAAATCCACTTGTTTTGCTCCTCAATCATCAATCTTTGTTCAACTCAGAACTTCAAACTCCTTTGATCAGTCCGCACAATGAAGTGCCTCCTTAGAAGATATTGTTTCCATTTCTGTACTGCCATGACTACTGCCATCAGTTCTTTTTCATAAACTGATTTCCTCAAAGCCCTATTCGAAAGGGTATTACTCATATAAGCAACTGGTTGTCCTTCTTGCATCAACACAACTTCAATCCCCTTGCCTGAAGCATCAGTTTCTACCATGAATATCTTCTCGAGGTTTGGGACAACAAGTATCGACACTTGGGTCATTACTATTTTCAAACTCTCAAAAGACCTTTTGCGCTAATTCATCCCATTTCAATTGTTCTTTCTTCAGTTGTTGAGTTAAAGGCCATGCTAATTTTCCATATCCTTCAACAAATTTGTGGTAATAGCCCGTAAGACCAAGGAATCCTCTAAGCCCTTTCACATTTATCGGAACTGGCCAATCCACTATTGCCTTGACCTTGTCTAGATCAACCACTACCCCTTGGTCTGAAATAACATGCCCAAAATACTTTATTCTTATCTTTCCAAATGAACATTACTTCTTGTTCACCACTAGGTTATTTTCTCATAGCACGTCCCACACCTTCCTTACATGTTTGACATGACACTCCACGGTCTTGCTTAAATTAGGATATCGTCAAAAAACACCAAGGTGAATTTTCTCAAATACAGGCTCAAAATTTGATTCATGAGAGCTTGGAAGGTTGACATAGCATTTGTAAGCCCAAGGGCATTACTAAGAATTCGTATTATCCTTCATGAGTTTTGCAAGCAGTCTTAAAAACATCTCCTTCATTCATTCTAATTTGGTGGTATCCTGATTTGAGATCCAATTTGGAAAAATTTGAGCTCCTCCCAACTCGTCGAATAATTCATCTATAATGGAAATAGGAAATTTTTCTAGTACCGTCACCTTATTTAAAGCCCTACAATCGACACAGAACCATCATCCCCCATCTTTCTTCCTAACTAAAATAACAAGGCTATTGTAAGGACTATTACTAGGCCTGATAATCCCTGCTATCAGCATTTCCTTCACAAACTTCTCAATTTCATTTTTTTGATAGTAAGGATATCTATAAGGCCTTATATTGGGGATATTTGCCCCCTCTTTGAGAACAATAGCATGATCATTGACCCTCTTGGGAGGTAAGTGATAATGTAGATTTTAACCATTATATTGGCTATCTTTTGCTAACAAAATCAACTCCTCTTGAGTTTTTAACCTACATAATCCTCTTCGAGAATAATAGCATGATCATTGACCCTCTTGGAAGGTAAGTAATAATGTAGGTTTTTACCATTATCTTGGCTATCTTTTGTTAACAAAATCAACTCTTCTTAAGCTTTTAACCACTTAATCCTCACTTTTACTTTGCTTTTGTGAATAAATACAATATGGGTTACATAGATCTAATTATACCATTAATCCCCATTTTTATGTCCAATTTAATGATAGGAAGCTTTTGTGTCAAGCCAAAGAAGTTGTCAACTAGAGAAGGAAGAAGAAAAAAGCCAAAATTGAAGATATGAACATAGCATTTCAAGGCTAAGCGGCAGAAGTCAAGGCTGAGCGCCAGAAGTCAAGGTTGAGCGCCAATCTTCTCGCATTTTCTAGTGTTGAGCGCCAGAATCAGCGTTGAGCACTAGTTGATTCACATTTTTGGACGCTCAACACCAGCACTCAACGCCATTCGATTAACATTTTTTGGCGCTAATCGACAGAAGCTAGCATTGAGCGCTGATTGGTTCGCATTTTTTGGACGTTGAGCGATGCGAGGACAACGATAAGCGGCACCTGTGCTGATGTGGCAAAATTAAACCTATTTCTTATGGATTCTCGAGGGGAATGCATCTAAGGTGGTGGGAGACACGAGAAAACTCATTTTGGAGAACTTAAGGTGTGCAAGGGCAGGTGGGAACGACTCTTTATTCCTCTTTGTGTCTTTTTCTCTTCAATTTCTTCCATTTGTAAGCTTGAGCTCTCCATGACAATGGAGAGCTAAACCCATTTTTGTTGGGGTTAAATGTATCCATTGCACTCTTATGTAATTGCAATGCTTTGAATATATAAATGCATCTTTCATTGAATGCTAGTCTTCTTATTTCTTCACTTAATGCTTGCATTGATTTGGCCATCCATTGCACGATATTTGGTTCATTTGGTGTGAAAATATCTTTTGAAACCTTGATTTGGAACAAGAAAACTCAACGGAGCTTGTATCTAGGAATGAGGCTTGACCCATTGGTTGTCTTAAACCCTAGTGCATAAAGCAAATTTTCTTATTAAGAGTTCAACGAATTGACTATTAATAAGGAAATTTAGGCTTAATCCATTAAGGAATTAGGGTTTGAGTAGAATTATGGGTTGGCATTAGCATATTAATGTAGAGGATGTAAAATTGTAGTTGCATGAGAGCATAATTTGGTAAGTTCTAACCCCGACAATATCAATTCATATAATTTCTAATCTTTTCCATTCACTAAGTGTCTTTAACTTCCAAAGTTCAATTTTAATCATTTATGCAAAATTTAATTTCTTACATGAAACTCAAAATATGCATTCATTTTTTAGTTTAAATTAGTCACTAATTACGCAATTATTTAGTATACACGAGTCTCTTGGGAAACGATATTCTGGTCTTACCGGTTACTACTTGCACGACTTGGTACACTTGCCAAAGTCTTAACAATAAGCTAGTGGGCTCTGTAAATAAATCCTCAATCTCTTCTAAAACAACAACCAATTTTGAGTGAGTGAGAGTACCCTTCTTGGTTTCTAATGGTGAGAAATTCTGATAAGACAACATATATCTTTCTCCTTTATCATTGAGGGCCTTTATCATAGCTTTCCATGAAGCTCAGGATTTACAAAGGGAGTGGTCACCTTTAATCATCCTTCGTTCCCCTGTGTGTTCCCACTTCAACAACAAATTCTTGAAATTTGCCTTAACGTTTCCCAAACTGGCTAACCAACCCATGCCCTTAACTATATCCATCCCTCCTAGATCCATTAAGAAAAAATGTTGTACTATTGGAACCCCTTGAATCTCCAATTCTAACTATGTCCTTATCCCTCTATTACCTTATCTCTAGTTCTTATTTCCACCTCAAATTTTGTTGTTTCATTTCCTTCTAGCTTGAGGTGGTTCAATTTTTTTGTGATGAAATTGGTTGATGCTCCCCAATTCACCAACACCAAAACCTTTATCCCTCCTAACCTCCATTTAATCTTGAATGATTGATTTGAGGTTAGACCCTCCTTGCTCTTCAGCGATATTTGTAGCACCTTAACCTGAAGGGTTTCAGGTTTTTCCTCCTCATCTTCACTACTCTTTGACTCCTCACCATGTGAATCCTTCGTTAGTACAATTTGAAAATGTTTCAATTTGCACACATGATCTCGACCCCACATTTCTCCACATTTAAAACACAATCCTTTCTTACTTTCTCTCAACTTCGTTTAAGATAGTCTTCCTCCTCCCACTACTTTCTTTTCACTAACTTCACTCTCTAGCAGTTTGCTATTTGTTCCTTCTCTATTTCCTTCTTTTTCCCACCTAATGAAGCCTTTACTAGATTTTAGCAGAGACTTCTCACCCTTTTTCCTCTCCATACCCATCAACTCCACCTTTTGTAATGCATTATTTTCTTCTTCTAACAAGAGCACTTTATCCATCAGCTCCTCCAATGTGCTTATAGTGTCAAGTTTTAATTCTGCTTGGATCTCCTCCTTCAAGCAATTGAGGAATATCCTTGTCTACATAATCCACTCCTCTTGGTTAGCATTAAAAAAACTGGCTCAGTTATGAAGTACATGGAGAAATTTGAAGGGAATCCGCTCCTCTTTTTAGAGGAGCGGATTCCCTTCAAATTTCTCCATGTACTTTATAACTGAGCCTGTTTGTTTAATGCTAACCAATGGCCCGAAAGGGTTTTGCACCAAGCCAGGTTGGAAGCGTCTTATCAAGGAACCCTTGAATCCCTCCCAGTTGAGTTCTTGACTCTGCTCTTCCCACAATTGATACCAACTCGATGCGATGACCACTTTCTGCACGAATGATCCAACCGTAAGCGTCGTCCCCTCAAAATATCAAAATTTGCAGTTTCCTGCCCCCAAAGTCTCTCAATAAGTCATGACTCATGCTAAGAGAGCTAGAACTCATTCGATCCTCCTTATCGTCACTGGCCACTTCTCCATCCACCTCTTCATTCCTCCTTTGTCTTCGGTGTGGTCGACGTTGTCGTGGTCTACCACTACAAGACCAATTGTAAGAGATAATTAACTTTTTTAACTCTTCTAGTTGTTGTTCGAGCCCATCCATTCGTTTTTCCATGGCGTTGTGCATAAAGACCATGCACACCCAGAACCTAGCACTCTGAATACCAATTGATACTATAACACGTAAATAGAGAAAACAAATAACATCCCGAGAGAGAAAAGGGGAAATAGGGAAAGATTTATTATAAGTAGTGGTGGGTTGCAAAAGAGTTTGGAACGAATATAGAGACATAAACCGCAAGCAATGGTGGGTTCCAAAAGAGATGTAGATGTAGAGAGTCTGATTGTCTACTCTGCCCAATCTGTCCCAAATTCCCAAAAATCCCCCCCCCCCACATATGACTCCCTCCACAAAATAAAAGGTCTGACACTCTCAAACCTTGCCTCCCACTCACTTTCTCACCTACTGCCAACAAGGCAGAACCATTTCACTCAATCATAGGAAAGATTTTGTGGTCCCCACATTATAGGTTTCCACTTCCTTCAGATTTGGGATAATGATGACTCACGAATCATTACATGGTTATGGGGATTCATGACTACAGAGATAAGTAGAAATTATATGTTCTACTCCAATGCCGCGAAATTTGGGAGGACCTTGCAACTACTTATTCGATATGATAGGACATCTCTACGAGTTAGAAAGCAAATTCTTTGGTGTGAGGCAAAGAACTCTCTCTATTTTAGAATATTATGGAATGTTGAAGGGTTTGTGGATTGAGTTGGACTAGTATCAAAATTTGAAGCTTGAGAATAGCAATATGCTATCACTCATACTCAGTTTGTTGAACGATCTAGGATATTTAAGTTATGTTCTTATGAGGATTGAATCCTGAATATGACCCTATTAGGGCTCAAATTCTTGGGAAGGAAAGACCTCCTTCTCTTTCTGAAGTCTTCTTCATTATCCAAGGTGAGGAGGCTTGTTGAATGGTTATGATGAATGAGCCCTCCACCGAAGGAGCTACCATGTTTTCTGGAAAGACTTCCTAACCAAGGAATTCAAATCTTGCAAATATTAAACTTAACTTAAAAGGTAAGGAAGAGCATTGGTGCTCTCATTGTAAGTAATCTGGCCACACCAAGGACACTTGCTTCAAGCTACATGGAAAGGAGAAAGTGATTAGCAAGGAAACTTCAGAAACCTTATCAAGCATCTTCAAATTTTGAAAATCTTAGCAAGACACCTTCTTTTCTCTTCAACCGAGGAAGGAATGCCTACACTACGTGTTAAGATTGATTGTCTAAAAACTCTTATAGAGTCTATAAGTAAGCCATCTTCCAATACTTGCTCTCTAACCATGACTGGTAAGAACTCTAATTCTTCTCTTAATGTTTTTAGAACTTTATGTAAGGACTCTTAGGTTCTTGACTTTAGTGTAACAAACCATATGACCCCTCATTCATCTTTTTTAACATCATTTATTTCTCTTTCTGATAACCACATTACTATTGCCAATGGGACCCATATCCTAATACATGGACGTGAAAATGTTTCTCTTTTGTCATCCCTTAGTCTTAAAGATGTTCTTTATGTTCCAAAACTATCTAATAACCTTATTGATGTTCGAAAGCTTACTCATGACCTAAATTTTTCCATAACCTTCTTTCTCACTCATTTTATTTTTCAAGATCTTGCCACTTGGAAGACGATTGGAATTGTTAAGGAACACGGAGGGTTGTATTGCTTTAACAACTTGGAAACTAAGAATACTATCAGTAGGCAAACAACTACCTCTTGTCTCTAGTCTTGCACTTCTTTTAAGTATTCTCAAATTTGGCTTCTCCAGTGTCGTCTAGGACATCCATCCTTTTCTGTTTTAAAGTCTATGTTCCCTTTCTTGTTTACCAATGAGTCTGTTGAGTCATTTAAATGTGATGTATGTCAAATTGCAAAGCACTATCGTGCCACATATCTTTCTAGTAATACAAAGAGTATTGATCCTTTTGATTTGGTTCATTTTGATATATGGGGGTCTACATCAAGCTCTAGTACATCTAGTGCTAAATGGTTTGTCACTTTTATTGATGATTGTATCCAAGTTACATGGATTTTCCTTATGAAAGAAAAATTTGAAGTTTTTAACTTATTTGTTAGATTCTTCTGTATGATAAAAACACAATTTGGAAAGTCAATTAAACGTTTGTGTTCTGATAATGGAAGAGAATATGTAAACCATGACATGTCTAAATTCCTTTCCGAGAATGGTGTTGTTCATGAATTCACATGTGTGGACACACCACAACAAAATGACGTTGTTGAGAGAAAAAATGCACATCTTCTTGAGGTGACACAAACACTTCCTTTCCAAATGTATGTCCTTAAATCTTACTAGGGAGAGGTTGTCCTTACTGCTGCCTATCTTATCAACCAATTACCCTCTTGGGTTTTAGATGGTCTGAGTCCCATTAAGTCCATATCCTCCTTTTATCCATATGTTCTTTTTCTTTCTAGTCTTCATAGTCGAGTATTTGGATGTGTTGTGTTTGTCTGTATTCGTAGTCAATTCTATGGAAAGTTAGATCATGGAGCTATTAAATGCATATTCATTGGTTATGCATCTATTAAAAAGGGATGTCATTGTTACCATCCTCCAAGTCGAAAGTTTTTTACCTCCATGGATGTTACTTTTGATGAAACTAAATCTTTTTACATGCGTCCTTAGCTTCAGGAGGAGAGTTCTTTTGAAGCTGGGTCTTTTGAATCTCTTAAGTCATCTTTTGTACCTTCCATAGAGGAACCATCTCATTCTAATAATACACTTGGTTCTCCTAATACTTCTCCAGAAACATCTTCTATAAATGTCTCTAAAATTGCTCCGAACAATACAGAGTCAGGATTATCTGCAAAATCTAGTCGTCTAGAGAGTTTTTTCCATATACAATACCAAAGGCGACAAAAGCAACCTAACTCTATTCAAGAACAAATCCTATCGTTTGAGCCAAGGGTAAGTAGTCCTTCTATTGATACCCTTGAACCTTTGGAAAATTCTTTGAATAGTAAATGTGAAACTGACCTTGCTGACTTGCCCATTGCTTTGAGAAAAGGAACTCAGTCTTGTACCAAGTATCCTATCTCCCATTTTGTGACCACTAAACACCTTTCTATGCAGCACCAAAGTTTTCTCTCTACAATTGATGTAATTAGAGTCCCTACATCAATTCAAGAAGCATTGAAAGATGAGAATTGGATTCAAGCCATGAATGAAGAGATAAGTGCCTTAGAAAAGAACCAAACATGGAAAATTGTTGACAGACCACTAGATAAAAAGTCAGTGAGATGCAAACGGGTTTTTAGTCTAAAGTATAAATTTGATGGCACATTAGACCGTTACAAAGAAAGGTTAGTTGCCAAAGGATATACTCAGACTTATGGTGTTGATTATGAGGAAACATTTGCTCCGATTGCAAAGATGAATACGGTTAGAATCATTCTCTCATTGACAGCTTATTTTGGTTGGGAATTGCAATAATTTGATGTGAAAATGCTTTCCTACATGGAAATTTAGAAGAAGAAATATACATGGAAATTCCTCCAGGTTTTGGATCTACTAAAGGAGGGAATAAAATGTGCAGGTTGAAGAAAGCTTTGTATGGGCTTAAGTAGTCCCCTCGTGCTTGGTTTGGTATAGAGTCAAGGTGACCATACCTTGTTCATCAAACATTCCCAAGAAGGTAAACTTACACTATTCTTGATCAATGTTGATGATATGATTGTTGCAGGAGATGATGAACATGAGAAACAAATTTGGAAAGAAAAGCTTGTTGCCCAATTTGAAATGAAGGATCTAGGAAAATTGAAGTACTTTCTTGGGATAGAAGTAGCTTACCCGAAGAAAGGCATCTTTATCCCCAACGAAAGTATGTTATTGATCTTCTCAAAGAAACTGGTATGATTAATTGGAAGACTACTGGAGTTCCTATAGAACAAAACCATAGAATTGGGAGTGATGAAGGCAGTTCTACAGTAAATAAAGGTCAATATCAAAGACTTGTAGGGAAGCTCATCTACTTAGCTCGCACCAGACCAGACATAACCTATGTTGTGAGTGCTGTAAGTCAGTTCATGCATGATTCAAGGGAGAAACATTTACATGTTGTAAACAAGATCCTTCTATATTTGAAGAAAAGTCCAGGAAGGGGATTAATGTTTAAGAGAAATGAAAAATTAATACTAGAAGTGTATATTGATGCGAATTATGCAGGGTCTATCATAGATAGAAAATCCACTTCAGGATACTACATCTTCTTGGGTGGAAATTTGGTGACTTGGAGAAGAAAGAAACAAAATGTTGTTGCAAGGTCTAATGCTGAAGTAGAATTCTGAGCTATGGCACAAGGGGTATGCGAATTACTATGGATGAGAATTATCCTAAACGATCTTAAAGTGGCATGTGAAGAACCTATGATCCTTTATTGTGATAATAAGTTAGCCATTAGCATTGCTCACAACATGATAAGACTAAACACATAGAGATAGATCGACACTTTATTAAAGAAAAATTGGATAGTGGCCTTATCAATACTTCCTACATTCCATCTAGACTTCAGTTAATAGATTTGTTCACGAAAGGTTTCCCACTGAACAATTTCATAATCTCACATGTAAGCTAAGAATGATAGATATCCATTCACCAGCTTGAGGGGGAGTGTTGTTAGTTGAATATTAAATGCAATATTAAATGCAATATTAAAAGTTGTTAATATATATTAAATGTATTGCTAGAAGTTATTAGAAGCTTTTAGAATATGGATTTGTTGTGATTGGTCTAGAGAGAATAAAATCTAAAGTTTCTGAACTTTATTAGATACGTAATTATTACAATGATATGTAACAGAGACAGTATTCATACAAAGAGCTTCCCAAGGCTTACACAAGAAGGAACTTGCCGGTAGCCAGATGCTCGATGCCAGCATGTCACTGGGCCAGATAAGTTATTCACCTGAAAGAGCTAATCTCATCATCATGTTTTTGCTTCTTTCGTTTGAATGTTGGTGGACTGCACACAAAAATACCATTGGTACAAATAAAAATGTCATAAAAACACAACAGTCATAAGGAGTGGTGGTCAATTTAATTCCCATCATTAATCACAAATCGATTGAAAAAACTCAAATAATGATGCCTAAGACTAATCAAATTAAGATCATAACCACTTGATGGTTATTAATTGGTTCTTGTAAATTGAAAATCTCAAGTATGCCATGTAAAGATAAGTTAGGACCGTGCCATGTGCTAGTCCTACATATGATAATTTCTCCTAGGTTATGGACAACTGCTTGAATATTCCACACTACCATATAAATATAAATAAGCTTGGTAAACGTACCTTTCAATAAATGTTTGTATATCAGCACCAAGATTTGTATTTAGCTCTTCAATATTTGCATTAACCTCATTGTTACATTTCAATAGGTTGCAAGCATCTAAAATTGAAGCTGATCTTACTGAATTGGATATAAGTGATGATTCCTGATAGGACTCCAAATAAGAGTCATACAGTGAGAAAGGAGCATGGGCCTGTTACTCAACAAGGCACAATTATTGACGGTAGGCCCAAGATATGGAATGTTTATACCAGAAGAAAGAAAGTGGGGCCTAATGGGGAAGGAATGAGAAATTAGTTAGGAAGCAGGGTTGACGTGTAAAAGATTCTATTTTGGTGGGTTTGGGTATATGAGAGAGAGAAGAGTGGTGGAGGGGAGTTAGTTAGTCTTTTGGAGTGGAAGGAGAGGTATTCTCTGGAGGAGTCTATGACTCTGGAATTATTGTGTTGCTGCAGAATTATAGCCCATTACTGTTTTACTGCATAAATTGCTGAATAATACATACTATCTTTTTCAGTTTTTCCTAGTTTCTATCAATTCCTCTATCTGTGACTTTAGATGTTCCATCAAAACAAGTGCTGCAGACAAGTTCAAAGTTAGAAAATGTGTAGGTAATTAGAGATCATGTCTCATAAAGGACACGAAGTGGATTGATTTGTTCAGTAGTAAAAATTTCAATTGATTTGCAATGAATACAATCAATTCTAAATCTCAGAAATTCAAATTGCTGGCGCAAATCATGAAGTATGACAACAATTCCCTAGCATTTCATTGTATGCATTCAACATTACAGAAACAACAGCAGAGGACAGGCCAGTGTCCAATAATTTCAATGGATGAAAGTAAGCAAAGTACATCATAAAATCTTTGATTGAATTAATTCTTGAATTATTGTTACATGAACAGAATGTCAGTGCAATCCAGTCATTTTACAAGGTTAAGATTAAAACTAAGTCCTGATAAAAGGGATGTGTTTTTTATATAATAAATAGTATGACTTCTAGAACATTGTCTCACCATTAGTCTTATCATTATACAACAAAACAACAAAAAAGATACATAAATCAACAAAAAATATGCCGCGGGGTTTTCTTTTTATTGCATCCACAATCAATAAACATTATTCATATGAAATTTTAAAAAGCATTGCATACAAGTAAATTAAGAGCATAGAGCATACCAATGGCTCGAATCATTTTGAGGTTAAATTTATCAGCCATCTTCTTGCAACCTATCATTTTTGCACGCTGAATGATCAACAATTTCAAGCCAACCAGCATGTCCTGACAATTTTCAAATTTGACCATCACAAGTTAAATTATTAAAAGAGAAATAGCACTTGAAAGTTAAGGGGAAACCCAAATTCAAGAAACAAGCATAACCTACTAGCCAAGAGTAACCGGCAATACCTAAAACTTTATTTGCATATCTAACTTTTCTAAGGCATAGGATATATTACAAGTCACTCTTTAATGAACTAGATATAACTGCCTTACTTGAAACTAGATTTATACGTATACCCAGGTCTAAGATACAAACTGACTCAGCCACACTGCCATTATTTAATGAACAATAATATTATTTTGTTTTCACAGGTTCAAATCCTCCTAAAAAGATTAAGTTGTACCAAGAAAATAGAATAAGTAGAATGGTGGTAGACTGGGGAAGATATTTAGATCCTTACAAGAAAATGCTTAACATAACTTTTGGTCTCCCAGATATTACAGTTGTCTGATTTCAATCCTTACGGTTTTAACTGTATCAATTTTTTCTCAAGTATTGCAAATGTGTTATTTTAGGTTTCTTGGTTCTAATTGTGTAAATTGACTTCCCTAAGTATTGTAGATTTTAGTCTTCTAAACATATCATAAGTCATTGTCACATTATCAAGTTCCAATTACATAGGAGCTAAAATAAAAAATTTGCAATACTTGGAAGTTCTAATTGACACAAATGAAATCCGGAGGACTAAAATCATACAAGTGTGATACCCAAAAAACCCAAGGTGCAGTTAATCCCAAGAAAAATCCAAAGCTTTAACATGAAGATATCTTATCTCCATTCCTTTTGTACATCCACCCATCTACCCTCCCCGGTAACACTATAATTCTATTAAAAAAATGCTCAAAAGTGTGATTCTTGCATCCTCTGAAATCTCTCAGCATGACTTCTGGTATCAAAGTTTTGACCAAAACACTACACTAACATTATCTAAAGCAACCAACCTAGATAATCTAAAACAAAGAAAATGATCATTAAATGTTATCGACCAAGTGAATGAACAAGTAAAGAGATTTACAATCTCAGGCTCTTGAAGGGAGCAAAGCCAAGCAACATCTTCAATCCCAGCCTGGCAATTTTTATCCGGCTCCACCATGTGTTTCAATCTTTTCTTCATGCGTATCCCCTTCATAAGGCCAGAGTAATGACTATATGATCTGAAATCCTATTAACATTTCAATTAAAATAAAACAAGTGTTAGTAAGAAAAATAGAATAAAAGCAGTGTAGTTCCGAAGAACATAAGCCCAAAACAAACCAACCAAGGAAGGAAAGTTAATGAAACCCCTGAGTAATAAACAAACTAACTGAAAGATAAAACTACAAGAACAACATAAATTCAATTTTAGCCTCGCACTGGAAAACTGATTTCGAGTTCAGAATTGTATTAAATTGAAACAATTATAGTAGTTTATGTAGGGATGTGAAAGTGAACTAACCTGGCTCATACGAGTTAGCTCACTAAAAGTTGGTTAAAAATGAGTGAATCCAACTCGGTTCACATTATGGTGAGTCAGAATTTTTGCAACCCAACTCAACCCACTATGGGTTGGTAGGTTAAGTGGGTTGGCTCATTAACTCATATAAAAATAAAAAATAATATTTTTGTAATTTTCAAATATTTAAATTTACAGCTTATACTCGAATCTCAGTGCATGAAGTGCATATTAAATGGTTAACTAAGTGATGAAGAGTTAAATAGTGGGATGTCCCAATCTAAGCTCCAGTAATAATCGCCCTCTACTACATCTTTGGGATTATTATTTTAGAATAACTATTGAATGCATAAACAACGCACATTGCCGCATTCCATGAGATCACTTTGAACATAATTTATTAGCATTGGTTTACTATGTGAGCAGTTGTTCTTACATAAAACTATCACATCAATTACTCTAACAAAGTACCTGCATAAGAATTATTTCTTATGTTTAAGAATCCACAAACTATATCAATAGAGATGCTCTAAATATGAAACTGACACGCCCCAACATTTTGGGGCTTTGAGCAAATCTTCTCATGGTTTAAACTCATCGTTACACCATTATATATATATATATATATATATATATAAAAGCTGTTCCACAGGCCAAACTAAAGTCCTCTATATACATGCCATATGGAGTCATTGTGAACAAACATCAATATATACTTGGAACACTGCAATAAAAACATTCAACAGTGGCTTATTCACAAGAAAACAAACATATGGCACATAGCACAACCTGATCAGAGAGAAGTCACATGGTGATGATTTTGAAGATCACAGAAGTCATTTGGTCCCCTTCGATTTCTCCATGGTAAGCTTTGCCCCTGCATTCAACACCCTAAAAATTGCGAATAACACATCTAGGAATTAAAACAAACCAATATTAATTGCAAGAAAAAAGTACAAGAAGAAAGGATAAGAAACCAAAGATACTATCCAAACAGAACACTGAAAGAGAGAAAACAAAAGATTATCTTGCTAAAAAAAATAAAACAGAACATACACCCCTATTTGACATGAACAAAACAGATTCCATAGGATGGGAATAGAGTAGAGACCAAATACGGAGTGTATAATTTAACATATGTTACAGGTTCACAAAACATTGGAAATCAAATTGAAAATAAAAAGACAAGTTAACAAACTAATCTTACGCTGAGGAAGATAGCAGAGGAGCAATAGACGAGTGCTGAAGGACTGACGCAGAACGAGAGAGAGTCGTTAAGGAATGCAGAGAAGAGAACCAACATAGCAATCACGGACACGCAACGACTCACAGTGAAAGAGGAACCTCCAACGACGGACGGAGGAGCAGCGGTGAATGAAACGAGGCGGAAGAGTAGCGGCGAAAGAAATGACGAATGGCAGAGGCACAACGAGGAGGAGGTGATTTTCTTATTAAGTTATATATTACTTATATCTTTGTTTTATTGCAAATATTTAATTTAACTTTAAAAAACAAAAATTGAATAAATGATCATAAAAAAATAATACAATAAGATAATTATTTTATTTTAAAAATAATTTTACAATCTGTAAAATACAAACATGCCTAACTCATATGATGGCTTTAAAGTCGATTTAATTCCTGTTTTAAGTTTTTTTTTATCAATCACTCAGTAACTTAATAATTATGGGATTATTTTTCTTTAAATATATGTTTTTTTTTATTTTATCATTTGAAACAATCAAATTAGTTTAAATTAAAATAATTATACTTTTATTCTTATTCTTATAATTTCAATTTAATCATTTTATAAATTAAAATAACTATTTCACCATTTTATCTTTTCAAATCATAATTTATATAAATTCATTTTTTTATATCTATATATATAAATGCAATTCTTTTTATGTAATTTTTTCTTTCGAATTTTACTCTTTCTTAAGTAAAATTATTTTAAATTAAAATATTTTTTATTTTTTATTTTTGTATATGTACGCTATTATTATCTTGTGTACATTTATTTTCAATTTTATTTTATTTATGTTTAGTATATGGAAGGATAGGTAGTCGTCCTACATTTCCTTGCACATTGGGCACACACAGCCAGCAAAGACAATTGGCGAGAAGAGCTCTAACATAGAACAAAGAGAGGTTATTGTGGATTTGTCATTATGGGACTGGGCAAATTATACTGAAGTGTACTACACTTTTAAAAATTGTGTTGAACTCTACTGAACTGAAAAATAGTTCAAATTGAACTGAACTATTGTTTATTCTATAAAACTGAATTGCACTGAACTGTACTACACTATAATGTGAACTTAATTGGGTTGTTATAAACTGAAATGTTTTACAAACTGCATTACTTCTGAATTGAAATGCACTATTTTTGAATTGAATTGCACTATTTTTGAATTCAACTACATTACTTTTGAAGTTAATTGCACTATTTTTGAACTACTTTTTAAACCGAATTGTACTAATTTTGAACCAATTGCACTATTTTTGAATTGAATTATACTATTTTTGAATTGAAATGCACTAATTTTGAACTGAGTTGCACTATTTTTAAACTCAAGTGTACAATTTTTGAACCGAATTATACTAATTTTATTATATGATTGCACTATGCAATAATAATCTAACTTTTATAATTTGAAAGTGCTTAGGAAATAATACTTGAAAGTGCTTAGAAAAACTTAATACATTTTAATACATAGGTTCTCCCATAAAAAACATCAAAATATTAATACATCTTCAATCATCAAAAATAAATTTTGTGTGCAAACAACTACTTCCACCATTTTAGACATTAGGCAACTAGATAAGGACTAACCACTTTTCCTCTTAAGTAATGTCATTTATTTCTCAACATAAACAACATCAAGTATATAATATTTTAATACACAAAAATCAAAATATTATAACTAACTAACTAACAAAAAGACATACTTAATCACATAATCCAGAAAAATTAAATGCTTCTAACTTATTATAACTATTACCGAGATATACTTAAAAACTCCATTGATACAATTATGATTTAATAAACTTTCACATCTTTTATTTTATTTTTAAAAATTTTGATTGTTTGAGGCATACATAATTTTAATTAGAATTGGGAATGCAAAGTTATTTTTTTCAATCTGGATTTTAATTTTCTTCTTTAGGAGATACAATAGTTGAAAGAGAAAAAAAAATTAAAATGACTGCAATTTGATTAGGAAAAGCAAATATATAATAAGATAATGGCAATATTTTTCTTTATTTATATGTTTAATACTTTAATAATAAAATATTTAAACTTTATTCTTACTTATTTTCTAAATCCTTGCTTTTATATATATATATATATATATATATATATATATATATATATATATATATATATATATAAAAAATATTTTAATATATTTAAACATCGTTAACTTAAATAATAAACTTATTTGAATTTATATTAACTATTTTTAAATTATATTATAATATAATTTTGGGTTAAATATGTTTTTGGTCCCTCAAGTTTCAGCGAAATTTGGATTTAGTTCCTCATCAAAACTTTTGACCAATTTAGTCCTTTATCTTTCAAAACGCGTGAATTTAGTCTTTTTAACCAAATTTTGTTAAGTTTATCTGACGTTTGAAGCGTATTTCATGATAGTATTTAAATTATTTACATTGTTTGACACATTTTTGCTTCAATGTTAACTTAAATACTATCATGAAATGCGCTTGAAACGTCAGATAAACTTAACAAAATTTGGTTAAAAGGACTAAATTCACGCATTTTGAAAGATGAAGGACTAAATTGGTCAAAAATTTTGATGAGAGACTAATTCCAAATTTCGCTGAAACTTGAGGGACCAAAAACATATTTAACCCTATAATTTTTAATTATTTGATAATATAAAAAAATATAAATTGGTAACATCAGATTAAAGTAAAAACTTTATATCTTCGATGGTATATATACATGATTATCAAATAGTATAGATAAATAATATTGAAATAATTTACATATTTGTTTTGCTTCCTGTTAGTAGATATTTATTGTGTTAGTTTGATTGTTATTTGTTTTTAATAATGGTCAGTTAGCTTGACCGGAACTTTAGGAGAGAGTAGCTAGATTTTAGCTACTTAGTTTCTTTTCAGTTATAATGCAGATACGTTGTGGGTCATTTTTTCTCTCGTGTCTGTTAGCTTTGAAAGGCTATAATAATGTATTTTGTTATGCAATGAATAACAGAAGACAAGTGAGCATTTTTTTCACAGAAAACTTGCTTTTAGTTCACAATTTGGTATCAGAGCTCCTTTTAAGGGGCCTGAACCAGAAAAGCATCAAAACATTAAGTGAAAGTGAGCATACATCACATCTATTGTGAGGGGTATTCACTGGGGTGTGAGAGAAAGAGTAACAAATATTGTGAGGGGTATACACTAGGGTGTGAGAGAAAGAGTAATACCTACAAAGTGCACACATGAAGATTATTCTACAGCTATGAAAGATACAAGCAAATATGTGCAATCATCAATTCCCAAGTTTGATGGTCACTATGACCATTGGGCGAAGCTTATGGAAAACTTCCTTCGATCAAAGGAATTTTGACACTTAGTGGAGAATGGCATTGCTGACGTTTCCAATAAAGTTGATGCATTAGAAGAAGAAATCATATTCATGGAGGAGCAAAGACTGAAGGATCAGAAAATCAAGAACTATCTCTATCAAGCCATTGATAGAGAAATGTTAGATACCATTCTGAATGATGACACATCCAAACATATTTGGGACTCAATGAAACAAAAGTTACAGGGTTCAACTCGAGTTAAGCGTGCTCAATTGCAAGCATTGCGTAAAGACTTTGAACTCTTGCAAATGAAGGAAGGAGAATCTGTGAATTGTTATTTTGCTCGAACCTTGAAGATCGCTAAAAGTATGAAGGCTTGTGGTGAAAATGTACAGGAAAGTTCCATAACTGCAAAGATTTTGTGGTCTATGACAAAAAATTCAATTATGTAGTATGTTCAATTAAAGAGTCCAACAATATGGAAGCCATGACCATAGATGAGCTTCAAAGTAGCTTACCGGTGCACGAACAAAGGATGTTGCTGGCTTTGAAGGAAGAACAGGTCTTACAAGCGGTAACAAATGAGAAAACTAGGAGAGGAAGAGGAAGAGGAAGGGGTAGAGGATCCTTTCGAGGCAGAGGTAGAGGAAGACAGTCATTCAATAAGGATGACATTGAATGCTATAAATGTCACAAATTTGGGCACTTTCAATATGAGTGTCCCATATGGGAGAAGAATGCCAATCATGCTGAAGTTGAGGATAAGCTGGAATAAGAGGATGAGCTCTTGTTAATGACTACAGTTGATCCCAAAGAAGAAGAAGACAAAGACAAGTGTTTTCTTGACTCGGGGTGTAGCAATCACATGAGTGGTTCGAAGGATTGGTTCTCACATTTGGATGAGAACTTTCATCACACAGTAAAGTTAGGGAATGACACCCGCATTGCTGATATGGGGAAATGGAGTGTTTGTAAGAGCCGAGAAATTTAATTAATTAAATAATTAATTAATTTACAAAATGCAGGTAGTGGGAGCCATTATGACAATTAATGTTAGCTTTTATAACGTGGAAAAGTATTAGCTTAAGTGGTTTAGAGTACTTAGGCATGTTGAAAGGACTTGGATTCGAGTCTAGTGTATGCCATTGTGTGTTTTTTTTATTGTTTACCATTTTAATAATAATAAACTGCTTGATCATGATAAGTGATAATAAAATCCTAGATTTATAGAATTATGGTGAAACATGAATGGGTTGAATGGTTGGACATTGTCTTGATAATTAAATTGTTGTGGGTTCGAACCTTGGCTAGCATAATTTAGCCTTGACTTGTTTGTGTTTTATTATTATTATTATTATTATTATTATTATTTTGGGTTCTACTAGGTTAGGGAAAACCTATAAACACTAGTAGAGAAACCAAAGAGGTATGGAATAATCGGTTAGAGTGCAATGAATTCACTTGTTAATGGTGTAAATTAATATTTTCGTTTTTGGTGAGTAAAGGACAATTATTAGTTTAATAATTGGGAGAGGAAGGAGTGTTAGGAAGGGGGAAGAGTGGATTTTCGTGTGGATTGTTGGATAGAGTTCTGGAGGACACTAGAACGTGAGAAAGAAGAGTGTAGAGAAACTTTTCTGCAAAGGTTAGAGAAAGACTTGGAGCTAGATCAATGGTGGTGCAAGAAGGACTCTAGGATTTTCAATTGGAGCAAGGAATACAAGGTTAGGGGAGCTACTCTATTTGTCATATTAAATTGTATGATTTATGTGGTATGTTGTATGATTGGGTGACTTTTCTGCATTAAAATTCTAATGGTTTTGAGTTTCTAGAAATTTCTAAAAACCGCCTGGGGGCTTTGAAGGTCCGCCAAGCGATGCATGAGCGTAACACCCATTTCTGGGTTGTTTCAGATGAACCGTCAGGTAGCACGGGTGCTTCCGCCAGGCGGAACGAACAATAATGTGATTTATGTGATATTTTTATGGACTTTATGATATTTTGGGTTGATGCGAAAGTATCCTATGCATGTTGAATGAGATTTGGGAATTTAGGGTTCTTCACGGGTGCGGGAAAAATCTGGGATTTTTCCAGAACTGTATGCACCGCCTGGCGATAAAGAGTTGTCGCCAGGCGATGAGTGTGGTGTTCTGTTACCGAAAAATGATGTTTTTCGTGTTTTCGCGAGTAGGTATCGCCCGACGCTGATTTCATGCTGTCAGGCGCCACTAATTTTCCTGGTCTATGCAGTTTTCGTAAAATTGCATTTCCTGATTCGTTAACCGTCGGATTTAGGTGAAATTTTGGAAGGTTATTCACCACATGTTGTTCTTAACTTTGAACGATGGAGATTTGAATTGGATCCCTGCATAGGGAGATATACGTCACTCATGATTGGTTGTTTGAATTCCCTAATAATATGATTACTAATGGATGATTAAGTGTGCTCAAGTGCTGATATGGCCTTGATTGGTGAGTGTATATATATATATATATATATATATATATATATA
>Ga0214542_1005598_pt1 | contig 23725 bp, 8 predicted proteins | sample CNSS1metaG_FD_160096 | JGI IMG/M metagenome (GOLD analysis project Ga0214542, IMG submission 160096) | Root nodule microbial communities from cowpea collected in UCLA plant growth center, Los Angeles, California, USA - CNSS1 | ecosystem: Host-associated > Plants > Roots > Nodule | place: USA...
TTTCCGAATTGTAAAGTAATTGATGAGTCGAAATCATGCGTCTCATGCAGAGTAAAGAAAACTAGAAAGGACGTGTTAAATAATATAAAATAATATATATATATATATATATATATATATATATATTCTTTTTGAAATAATAATGAAAACCTAAATTGTTAAACAAACACAATTAAACTAAACCAACTTTAGTCCCTGACAATGACATAAAAAACTTGTTACAAAATTGGGAAATGTACCAAATCGCACAAGTAATATAGTGGACAAGTCTAGATATCATTCTCACGGAGACTAATGTGATTTAAAATAATGGATTGTTTACTAATAAAGGATTCGAATAATGGGTATATAAGAATATAAATTTAGCAAAAAAAAATTAATTACTTAATAAGAAATTTGCACAGTGGAAACAATGAACTTGATTTAGAAAAGTATACGATAAAAGTTTCACCAGGATTAGGTTTCATGATTCCATTCAAACAAGCAATATATTTCTATTTTTGTCTTTCACACTCATATCTTTTGTAACAAGCATCGATTTTATCGCAGACAAGCCTAATGACCAATATCCTGATGTGTAAGGATAACCAATGACCACATTTATATCTATCGTGTGAAATCAATTAACTATTTTATCCTACTCAAGTTACCCAAAATATCTTTTAGATCAACCGATACTCCCACATATGCACCATATCTAGAACATGCAAGTTGAAGATCACAATCAGGTTTACCAAACTATCTGTTGGATGTTCTGTTGTATGTCTTTTTTATCTTTTGGAACTCCATATTCTCGAATTATTCTTTAATTCTCACGACTTGTAATTTGAGTAACCAACTTTGTGGGTAACTAGTACGGTTGATAAACTTTGATCATTCAATATTCCACTCATTCTATTGATAATCTTACCATATCTTTGAGATTTTCACTTATTTGCAAAATATAACCCAAACATTTATCGTTTCCACTTTTATTGAATAAAACTTGAAATTTCAAATAAAATCCAAAAATAAAATAACAATTAAACATAAAAATAAACTAAAATAAAAACATGATAATGCCAATCATCTAATATCCCCAAATCCCTTCTTAGATCATAAAATCTATCTCTAGCTAAAGGCTTAGTGACAATATCATCTAATTGATGCTTAGTGTCTACATATTCAAATATGCAATTTTCTTTATTTTTGTGATCTCTTACAAAATGATGTCTAATCTCAATATGCTTAGTTCTAGAATGCATTATTGGATTTCTAGTGAGATTAATTGCACTACATGATAGAGTCATAAAGACTTGTTTATTAGAATGTCAAGCACTAAATAACATCCTAATAAATGACATGTACCACTAGTGCTTTTTCTATCAATCTTACATCCCCCATAATCAACATCAAATTAACATTAAATTAGGGGTGGCACCTGAAGGATACCCTAAACTAAAAGAAATAATTCCCTTAAGATATTTCATAATTCTTTTAACTACTACAAGATGGAATTCTCTAGGACTAGATTGAAACCTAGAACATACGCACATGTTTTGCATGATATCTAGCCTACTAGTAGTGAGATACAATAAAGATCATATAATTCCTCTATACATAGTTTGATTAACTTTCGTACCTGACTCATCCTTATCCAAGAAGCATGATGTTGCCATACCAAATTTCTTTAAGACTTCCTTACAAGACTTCCTTGCAGTACTTGGATTTTGATATGAAGGTTCCACCTTCCTTTTGCTTGATTTGCTATCCAAGAAAGAATGTCAATTCTCCTATCATTGATGTAAGACCAGAAAAATTTAAATAATTAATTAAATAGTTATTTAATAAATGCGGGCAGAAGGAGCCTTTATGACATTAAATGCAAATTGTTATGATGTCGAAAAGTACTACCTCAAGTGGTTGAGAGTACTTAATTGTGAGAGAGGACTTGGGTTCGAGTCTTATGTATACCAATTGTATGTTGTTTTAAATGGTGCATTTCTTTTTATGTTATATTTCAATGTGATTAGTGATAATGTAATCCTAAAGTTGTAGGAATTATCATGAAACATGAATTGATTGAATAGGTTGTGCATTGACTTTGTAATTGGGGGGTTGTGTGTTCAAACCTTACTTAGAACGAAATTAACATTCTTTTTGCCAAATTTTCTTTTGCCATGAATGAGAAGGGTCAAAAAACCCTAGCCGTTAGAGGGAGCAACCAGAAGGTCTGGGAAACCATCAAGTTAATGAGGACTAATGGTTACTAAACCTTAACATAATGATTTTCGTTTTTTTTAATTAAAGTAATTAAAATATAAGTGAAGAAGAGAGAAAGAGACGAAAATAGGCTGGAAAAGTGTAAAGAGTGTTTGGTATGTGAGTGGAGAAGTTTTGGTTCGTGGAGAAAGCAAAGAATAGGAGATTGTGTTGGTTCTTAGAAGCAAAGGGAAGAATATGTGTGAAAGAAGAGCAAGGATTTCAATTGGATCAAGGAATTCCAGGTAAGGGGAGTTGTTTTGTGTGCTTTTAGTCGTATATGAATGATTTTGCTTTGCCATGATATAATTGCATGAAATTCCCCACTTTTACATTATTTTTCGTAAGTTTCTAGGTTTTCGCCCAGAAACTGCTTGGCGGGTATGAAGGTGCACTCTGCAAAAGTTTGGGTTTGTCTAACCATTTTCAAAAAATATGAATGACTATCAAAGCAAACTTTGGGAGGGTGAGTCCAGCAAAAGAAATCAAAAACTATCTAAACCAAAACACAAGAATGGGAGCATAGCAATATAGAGGAAGAACATAAGGTTAGGTTCTTACACCATATGTAACTCCTTATCTGATGAAAATATACAGAATTGCACTAGGTTGTTTCAGTCAAAATAAGAGGCTTCAGGTATAGTAGACTCTGTCAAAATCTGGTAGTTAGGTAGAGAATTAGGGACCACTTTCTTAAGGGAGGAGAACAAATTATAGGACAACTAGATTAGATGGAGCAAAAAGATAGGAAAATGCTGGAAGAAATAGAAGAAGTGATGAGAAATGCTAATAATGAAGATCATTAGCTAAAACATCAAGGGGTTACGAGGTGGGATCAAGTGGAGATATATAAAGGAACTTATATCTAAGGAAATGGCATATATGATATGCATACAAGAAACTAAATTACAAGAGTTGCAAAGTGTGATGTGTATTAGGTGATTTCAATGTTGTCAGGATACCTAGTGAGAGGAAGGGGTTAAACTCGAGGAGAATCAATACTAATAGGGAGATGAAGGGGTTTAATGAATTTATTGAAAGAACAAAGCTACTAGATGTACCAATAGTAGGTAGGAAGTACACTTGGTATAAAGCTAATGGTACAACTAAAAAAAGAATAGATAGAGTCCTAGTATCCTTCAGGTCATTGGAAAAGTGGTCTGAATTTAAATAATTTCCAAAAGAAAGACAATTGTCTTATCATTGTGCTTTAGTTCTTTAGTCTACCTCATTTTATTATGACCCCAAGCCTTTTATTACGTTGAATGTATGGGTCTATGATCCGAGTTTGAAAAAAGTGGTAAAAAAATTTTGGGTCTCATATATTGCAATTGGGAACTTATGGTGATGTTGAAAGAAAAATTGGAAAGTTGAGACGTGATATAAAGCTATGGAACAAAGACCTATTTGGGATAATGAATACCAAAAAATAACAAATAATTAGGAAGATTAATGGTCTAGGTAATATGGATGATAATAGTAACCTAAATGAAGCTTTGAGGTTGGAGCGAATGCAGTTGATTAGTGAACTAAAAATGACCTCTAACAAAGAAAATTCAATCTTAAAATAGAAGGCTAAGGTGAAAAGGCTAAAGCAAGGGGATATAAACTCTAAATACTTTCAGTGTAGCATTAGATGGAGAAGAATGAAGAATAAGTTAAAAGGGGTGGAAGTTAGTGGCAATTTGTGTGAGGATCATAGTAAATTTAAAGATGAGGTCAAACATATTTTTTAGAAGAGATTCACTACACCAAAAAAAAAAAAGTAGTCTTAAACTTCTAAATATTGACTTCCAAATTCTAAATGAGGAAGATAATAGACCCTCACAAGAGAAATAGTTTATGAGGAAATTGTGGAAGCAATCAAACAATGTGGGGGGACAAAGAGCCCTAGACCGAATGGGTTTAACTTTTACTTCATTAAATATAACTAGGAGACAATAAAGAATGAAGTAATTCAAGCAATAAAATGGTTTCATAGTTTTGGGTACCAGCTAGTTGTAATGCATCATTCATAGCATTGGTACCCAAAAAACAAAACCCAATACAAGTGGATGAGTATAGGCCTATATCGTTGGTTGTGTGTATGTGTATAAGATCATCACTAAGGTACTTGCAAATAGGATGAAAAGAGTGCTCCCAAAAATTATAAGTGCCCCACAATCAGGGTTTATCAAAGGGAGAGGACTCTTGGATAGCATCTTAGTAGCTAATGAAGTAGTGGAAGAACGTAGTCGATGTAAAAAGAGTAGGGTAGTTGTTAAAGTGGATTTTGAAAAAGCCTATGATTATGTAAACTAGGAGTTCGTGTACTTTATGATGGGTAGGCTAGGTTTTTATGACTGTTGGATTAAATGGATAAAAGCATGTATGGAATCCACTACTGTGTCTATTTTGGTTAATGGAAATCCAACTAAGGAATTCAAACCGATAAGAGGGTTGAGGTAGGGGACCCAGTGGCACCATTTTTATTTCTTATAGTAGTTGAAAGGTTAGTATGGATAGTGAGAGAAGCGACTAAGAAAAATGTATACCAAGGAGTGAGAGTGGGAAATAAGGATGTTGAGGTTGGCTTATTACAATTTTCAAATGACACCCTATTTGTATGTCAACCTACCAATGAAAATATCTTGGTGATAAAATCTATCTTGAGAAGTTTTGAGATCGTGTCTGGACTCAAGGTTAACTTTTACAAAAGCAAGAAATGAGGTATAAGGTTTAAGTTGGATGATGTAGCAAATTTTTCTAGGATCCTAAACTATAAATATATGAAAATTTCGTTTAAGGACATAGGTATGTTGATAGAAGGGAATCCATGGATATAGTTTTGGTAAGAAATGGTAGACAAAGTTAGAAATAAATTATCTAATTGGAAAGGTTGGTTGTTGTCCTTCGTTGGTCATGTATGCCTAATCAAATATGTAATTTTAGCACTTCCATTATTTTATTTAGCCTTCTTCAAAACTCCTAAAAGTGTTTGTAAATAGCTTAAAAAGGTACAAAGGAACTTTCTCTAAGGTTGGAGGACTGAGGATAGAAAGATAGCTTGGATTAAATGGGAAACTCTATGCAAATCAAAGGAAGGAGGGGGTCTGGGTATAAGAGATATAGAAAACTTTAACAAAGCCTTTCTAGCAAAATGGAAATGGAGACTAGGTGTGGAAAACTAGGGTGTGTGGAAAGAGGTGTTAGAGTCCAAGTATGGATCCTGGAGGAACTTGAATGGAGTAAATAGTTGTAAAAATGAATTTTGGTGGTGGAGAGATCTATGTATGGTAAGTGGATGCCACCAGCAAGGTATTTGGTTTGAAAATGGTATGGTGTGGAGAGTAGGTGAAGGTGATAATATTAAATTTTGAGAGGACAAATGGATAGGAGATTCACCTCTTTGTTGTAGGTTCCCTTGGTTGTATGCAATTTCCAATTGTAAACATAGTAAGATAAGGCAGATGGGGGTTTGGGAACATAACAATTAGGAACGGAATCTTACTTGTAAAAGAACCAGATTTGTGTGGGAAACAACCCAAGAACATGAATTGCTACAACGAATAAATGGTAAAAAACAAAATGAGATTGTGATGATTCTTGGGTTTGGTCGGAGGAAGAGGAAGGATCTTATACAGTTAGATCTGCATATAATAAATTACAAGGTGATTGACGTGGGAAGGATACTAGCTTCTTAAAATCATTTTGGAGTATAAAGGTTATTCCAAAGGCACTGATACTAGGGTGGAAGGTATTGCTAGATAAGGTGGCAATAATCTTTGTGAGTTATGCACAAAAAGTGAGGAGAATGTCAAACATATTTTCTTTTCTTGTAAAGTAGCCCAAACTATGTGGAAAATATGTGATAGGTGGTGGGAGTGAATGTAGTGCATCATAACCATTATATAGTTAATTTCCAACACTTTCACCTCATGCAATTAAACGACAAACAAAATCAAATATGGAAAGGAATGTGGGTAGCTATTGTCGGGGAAATTTGGAAACATAGAAATGGGGTAATATTTAAGCAAGGGAAGGTAGACTCAGAGGAAATCTTTTGTATGGTACAAATGCATGCATATAACATTCTCATATAGTGATTGGTATCAATGCTCAATTCAATGCTTAAAGTCATTGTGAGTTAAGTCTGTTATTTTATCTTGGAGTTAAGTCTGCCATTTTTTCTTGGAGTTAACCCAGGGTATCTGTATACTCTATCAATAGCATACAAGTGTTTGTCTACCTTGCAAGGATCGTGTTTGCGACAATTCAACATTCCTCAACTTTAGTTCTTAAGATGGACACTAAAAGAGATAAGTGGATTAATGTTGATTAAGGCTAGAATAATGTACTACAATGGAACAAATATGAAGTTGCAAAACACTAAAGGATACAAGAAAAGGAAGGAGGCATATGGTATTTCCATTGAGAGGAAACACAAATAGAAAGATGTAGAAGCTTTATTAAAAGAACATCTTGAATGTTTTGATTTGTTGTCTTGTCCTTGACATTTTTTTTTTAAATAATTTTATAAAAGGATTAAAATACCCCAAATATTATAGTATTAATATATTTAATATAATATTATATTATATTAAATATAAGTATGTCAAACATGTCATGAAACATGAATTTCGAAATTTATATTCAAATTATATTTTTCTAATTATACTTTTCTAATTATATTAATATTTTCGATACGTCCATCCAATTAAAAATGATAATTTATTTGTGGTTAATTAAAAATAACTTTGAAAATATGTAATACCCACTATGCAAATCTTAATAGTTGATAAGATTTATGCAAACTTATTTTTAATCTGGAAATTATCGTTATAATGATTCGATAGTTTGATGAAATTGTTTACGTATATTCAATTAAAAATAAAGATGATATTTGCATAAAGTAACGGCGAGTCGGTGTCAAAATGAGTACCCACAAAATAAAGAATTAACGTGGGACCTACATGAGAATAAATTTCAGAAGACAGAATACTAAGTTTGTTGGGACCCTAATGAACTTTGACTGAAAAAAAAGGAGTTGCAGCTTTCTGAAATTGGGACCATTTGATTGCTAATCTTTGAAAATTCAATCAAATTTAGGTGTGGAAAGTTGCTTCCTCTTGCTTTAACTAATTCCCCTTTTTTCAAGAAATGAGAATTTTGGCTCTCCTTCACTTCAAAGTCAAATGATGCTTCACAAACTTTTGGAAGCATTCAAGGATATGGCAAATCTAAACTCTTCAAAAAGATCTTTACAATTGGAGAAAATGGCCCAAGAATCAAGTTTATTTTTAAAGAGAAAGAAGACCAAAGTCACCAATTAAAAAGATGCCCTTTAAAGTGTGGCATTTAAACCAAAATAGCTACCCATGGTTTTAAATGATTGAAAATATCATTGCTTGCTTAAAATAATGAGGTTTTGAGCATCCAACGTGTATCCCAAAGTAGCTTTTAGTCTAAACTCAATAAAAGACTAAACTCTTTTCTTTTAATGCGAGTTACACTTCTTTTAACTTTATTTACACGAAAAGAATTTTTTTTCTCGATAAAAGATTTTTAATAAAGTACAATAAATAATGTTTATCCTAGTTGAGTGAACTTCTAGATAAAGACTTTTTTCTGTAAGGAAAAAAAATTAAAAAAGTAATGTTTTCCATAAGTTTAAATCAATTTACTTATAAGTTAATTTGCATAATTTCTTATATAATTCTTTTACATTTTTATTTGCAACTTGTACTTAACTTATCTTGTAAATAAACAAAAATATTTGTTTTGCACTAAATTAAAGACAACAAAAAGGAGTTTCTTGATTTTTGGAGTGCATATTTAAAATACAATATGCAAATGTAAAAACATATATATAATACAAGTACAAATAGAAACATTTATATATAGAATTAGATATAGTGTTGATTATTTTTATGTTATAATAGTGATAAAATTGATGATTAAATGTGTTAATTGTCACTAAACCAACGTCAACCCAAAAAACCATAATTTTGCATTCAGAGTTGTCACAATGTTATATGTATTATTTAAGCAAGCCCATGCTAATCTCTGGCCCAGTACGATAGTGGTGGCTCAAAAGAGCATGGCAGCACACACACTGGGCCGTTTTTTTTCTTGCACTTCCATGTGTTAATTGTTTAAATTATACGATTTATAAGTTTAAAATAACTTATAAATTGTATTATTTAAAATTTATTTTTTTATTATATGAGATGCAGGAAGAAAATTATGAAAATGCATGAAAAAAACTGCCTACAATGTTATGATTTATGTCTAGGCCCATCCATTACAAAGTTATAAATATTTCTAGCTTTGTTTTAAGGTAAAATATTGTATTTTTGAGGAGTTAATTTTAAAACGCAATAGGTTTATAAATATTATTTCTATGAACACACAGACGTTTGAACTATTTTTGGAAACAATTATTTAACTAAAAAATCAATAAAATAAAAGTAGAAGAAAAATTGGTAAAGAACGAGATGGGCACAAATAGCTATTTTAAAAGCTAACTCTATTTTGTTGTGATATTAAATACTCAACCTTCACCCTAAGAATATAAAAGTAAGAAAACGTGCATATTTATATTCTTAAAGATCAACAAATTTTGATTTGTTTTTTCAAAACTTATTCTAAACACGAAAATTGTTAGTTTAAATTTTTTTAATTATAAAATTATTTATAAAATAAATAAAAACTATTTGTAATATTTATATTTAGAGTAAAATTATAAAATTATATGTATTATCATAAAAATAATATGCATTTTCAAAAAGATATTTTTATAAACACTATCAAAAAAATTAAGAAAAATAAAACAAAATATTTTTTTTCATAAGTTAAAATAACTAGTTTGCTTACAAATATTTCTATGTTACTTTTCTAAAATAAAATTTATAATCTAAATGTAAATTATTTTTAACTAGTAACAAGTTTTATTTCAATATCTTTAATTACTAATAAAGAGAATTATTTTTTTAATACTTTTGTAACAGTTTGATTTTATTTTATTAATATAAATTATTTCAATGTGTTATTACTTTAATTTTATAACTATTTTTTATTCAACTTGTAACGTTCCATTTAATAAATAGGCTTAATTAAATGAAACATCACATAAAGTACTATGAAGAGCAACGTTATGGAGTATAAATGCCACTCCTTACAGATATCGAAAATACTTGGAGAGAAGGTCTAAGGCACAACACAAAAACAAGATAAAAGTTGAACAGTATCCAAAATACAAGGTAGTACATAGGTCTCGGCCTTAAAGAATACTCGGAGTAGGGAGTCCAACCCAAGAATAACTACGCAGCGGAATTTCCATCACCCTGATGACCACGAGGAGTTACCACATCTGCTCACATCAATAAATTGATGATCATCGCAAAAAGGAGAAAACCACACATAGAACACACAAACAAACAAAAAGTGTAAGCTAGAGTGAAAAAGGTTTACCATACAATTGAGCATACAACTTAAAAGTCAAGAATACATAAATCAACCAAGCATGTGATGAACAGCAATCAAGACTCTAAGAATCAATTATCCGGATACATATAATCAGTCGGATTCACTGGACGTTTGCACTTGTGGTGGCCTCTACTACTCTGCAGAGCCATTGCCAATGGGTTTCACCCTACCACCCACAAGGTTAGCCTTCAAACATCTAAGGCCATTATCCTGCCAAAGACTAGGGCCATGCTACTCTCACCACTTGAGTCAATACGCTCTACGTGAGACTAACTGACTCTTTAGAGTTTCAGGATGTAATCCTTACTTGAATCCTTACTAAATTATATAATGAGGCACCACCACGAAACCTTCGTGGAATTACGTCCTAACCATGAGGCACCACCATGAGCTCCCACCAAAAAGGGTCATGGAATTACATCCTGACCATGAGGCACCACCATGAGATCTCTCCTAGAGATTCATGGAATTACGTCCTAAACCATACCAAAATCATGTCTCACTAACCAGCATAAAATTATCATGCATACCAATCTCATGCCAATATATATAACCAATCATCCAACAAATTTATACTTTCCATTTCATGTTCAACATAGCAACATTTCATCCCCACTTAATCTCATACAATATATGTGGCACCATACATCAGATATTACATGCATATTCATATACTTCATACTTTAAATAAGGTACTCCAACCAACCATACAACCAACAACCAAAAACATGGAAAAGAACACAAATTGTTGCACTAGTCTCGCTCAAGCTATTGACCCTCGCTCAAGCGAAAGAGGTCTTTCGCTCAAGCTACAGGTCCTCGCTTAGGCGAGACTGCCAGCAGAACGCACAACAGGGTTTGGGAGTTCTTGCTTGGGCGAGACCTCCTCACTTGAGCGAGTCTGCTCTTCGCCCAAAGGTGAGGTCTCTCGCTTGAGCTACAACTGTAGCAAAACACATCAGGCTCCCACGAGTTGTCGCTTAGGCGAGCTCCTCTCGCCTGAGCGAGAGCTCGAGTAGGAACCTAAGTCAGCTTCTGCTATTCTTGCCTAAGCGAGACAAGCTCGCTTGGGCGAGAATATCAGTTCTCGCCACTATTCACTCCTACATCAGCCATCCATTCAATCCCAACAACACATCGAGGTTTTCTACGTAACCACAGTAGCACACAAGCCATATGTAAACACGAAGCAAAGCTAGAATACACAATATTCAGAAAATACAAACAAACCCTAGTTTCTCTTACCTAGAAAATGCTAACAGAACACCCTGACACCTAAGCAAATGTGCACAACAGCTCCCGAAGCAGATTCACAAGCTGGAAAAATAGTGGAATAGATTCAAAACGGGTTACCAAGGTAAACCCTAGTTAGAATCATGACAACAGAACTAGAAAAGAGAAAGGTATGGTTGAGAAACAACTTACGTGAGGTGCGAGTGGAGTTGAGCTTAGCTTGAAAACGTTTGAGATCCAAACCCTAACAGAGCTTTGTTGAGGGAACAAGGAAGTGAGCAAGGAACAGTTTTTCTGAAAAGTGCAGAATGAGGGGGGTTATGACTGGTTTAAGGATTTTGGGCACTCCTTAATCCAACTTATCCACTGCCTACAAAAACCTAATTTCTCCATCATACAATAGAGAAACTCCCAACTTATGGAATCACATGCCTTCTCATAATCTATCTTCATTATACCCTTACTTTTCTTTTTTCGCTTTATCTCTTCCACCACCTCACTAGCTATATAAGTATGTTATCGAGCAATTCTCTCCCTGATATAAATGCATATTAAGACCTATCAATTACTTTATATATGACCTTCTTCAATCTATTAATTAGGGTTTTTTATTTTGTCTTATACATACATCCTATTAAAGAAATTGGTCTATAATCATTTAAGCTAAGCTAGTAAGATTCTCATATTTAGGGACTAAAATGGTGAAAGATGCATTGCATCCCTTTGATATAAAGCCCTTTTCTGTAGAAATCTTGAACAACCTATAGGATTTTCTTATTCCTTCGGTATAATGTATAATGTATGATTTACATTATATATAGTATAAATGTTAGGATTTGAACACGTAATTATTTCACTTAAATTCATGTGAAATAACTCTATTCTCTAACCACAATTTCTTCCTTTTGCTTTATTTATTGAATGTTTAGGCAAATGTGTAATCAAACTTCATTTTTGTTGTCGAAACCTTATGTTATCACTTGAAGGAGATGTTCCGTATATTAACACTGAAAATGGAACTTTTTGCATGCTAAGGTACATATTTCATATTTAACCATTGAAAGAATGATATATTTCATATTTAACATTCAAACTTCCTGTAATAAATTTTCTTAATATAATCTACCAAATTTATAACTTATCAAACTCTTTTTACATTATCATAAAAGAAAATTGATATCAAACTTCCTTTACATCATCATAAAATAAAATAAAAACTACGACACAACTTTATCCAATGAATTATAACAAAAATAACAATACACATACACCACTTATTTATACTTATTTTATTGGTGGTAATAAGAATAGTCAAATTAATCATTTTACGAATGTAATGATCTATCAAATTTAGAATGTATTTACGTTATCAATTCAGTTACTAAAACTTCCTACACTGTCATGAACACTATGATAAAAATAAAATTGAGCATACTTTAATTTAAGGTTAAATTATCTTTTTGTTTCTCTATTTATCATGAAATTTCATTGTGATCCTCAAGTTTTTCGTTGTCTCAATTTGGTCCTCATTTTCTTAAAAATGACTCAATTTGGTCCTCACCGTTAACTTTGACCAAATGGTGTTAAAGTCAACGTCACGTGTCAATTTCTGGTTTTTCTTATTTTTTTAAATTTTTTAAATTTTTTTTAATTTTTTTATTTTTTACACGTGTCACTTCACAGTTATGCCACGTGTCAAAGTGACTCAATTTGGTCCCTATATTTGTTTTTAGTTTCAATTTATTCCCAATTTTTGTAAAAATGAAGGATATTGTTTTTCCTTAAATTGACACTAAATTTACTTTTTTATAAATTTTATGATAATATTCTTATTAAAATTAATGTTTTTATTAAATATTTTAAATTAACTTTAAATTCTACACAAAACATTAGACTTTGATTTTGTTTTGAACTTAAAATTTAGTTCCTAAACTTATATGTGACAAGTTATTTGATTTTTAATTTTTACTAAGTTTGTATATATGATACACTTGATGCCTTTATATATGATGACAAAATTGTTAACTTTTGAACCTACGTTTGGGGTTTAACTTTTAATAATAAAACTAAAAAGAAAAACTTATTTAAAAATATTTCTACAAATATTTAATAAAAACGTCAATTTTATTAAGAATATCATCATAAGTTGTATACAAAGATTAAATTGAGTCTCAATCTAAGGAGGACAATATTGCTTCATTTTTACAAAAATTGGTACTAAATTGAAACTAAAAACAAATATAGGGACCAAATTGAGTCACTTTGACACGTGGCACAACTATGAAGTGACACGTGTCAAAAAAAATTTTTAAAAATTTAAAAAAATTCAAAAAAACCAGAAATTGACACGTGGCATTGACTTAATATCGCTTAAAGTTAACGGTGAAGACTAAATTGAGTCATTTTTAAAAAAATAATGACCAAATTGAAACAACGAAAAACTTGAAGATCAAAATAAAATTTAATAGCAAATAAATGAACCAAAAGAGTAATTTAACCTTAATTTAATAAACAAACTCAATCATTAATAAGGATTATCACTGCACTTTTCACTTAAAATTGACCTTTTCACTTAAATCTGACTAGGCAAATGCTTCTGGCACCCATAAATTTATAAAATTGACAATTTCCCGATTATTAATTTTGGAATAAACTTATAGAACATAATTTTTATAATTTTCGAAATAACATTCTCAAAACAAACATCTTCCAAAACAAAATTTTCAGAACAAGATTTTTGAAATAAAATTTTCAAACTACATAGAAAAAAGAACATTTAGAAATAAGGTTTTCAAAATACATTTTAAAACAAACTTTCCGGAACGCATATAATACTTTCTAAAACAAAAATTTCAAAATACTCTCCTTGAGATTCTGAAAAAACTTTCTAAAACACTTCAAATATTTTCTTTTAAAAGCTTTCTTAAATGAGTTTAACATTTGTCTTTCCTTCCTCTAAAATAGTGATTTGGTAACAATAACAGTGTTGGGTAAGGTTTTCAAAACAGGTCGATCCAACCCATTTAAGTCTGACCCACTTTTAATCAGTCAAATTTGAGTTGGATTAGGTCAGTCCGACATCAAAAAAAAGGTGACAAAATTGAATCATTCCCACCACTGGGTGGGTTAGATGGGTTGGTGGGCTAGCCGTTATTTCTTCATTTTTATTGTGTTTTTATTCTTCTTCACCAGATCAAGAGATCCACCATCTTCATCTTTACAATGAGAACCTTTCTCCATCAACAACCCAAACGCAAAAACTCATCACACCCAGATCTAAAAAAAACCCCAACCACAAAATCACCACTCAGATTGAGAAACTCAAATAAAAAACATATCAAAAATCCCCATTCACAACCAAATCAAAAAACCCAATCGAAAAACCCTCAAACCCCAACTCAAGAAACCCTGATAACGAACAGAATGAGGAGTAACGAAATCAAAGCTTCGCCGACGTTCCTATCTACCCTATGAGCCTGTCAGTAGTGAATTTGATGGTGGAACATGATGAAGAGAAGGTTCAAGAACAAAAGAGGAACAATGACATCACCTCCCTACCTTCGTTGGAGGTTGTCAAAGAGAAACGAAGAAGATGAACATGGACTATGGGCTTCGTTGAATAAGAGATGTGGTTGTTGAAGAAGAGAAGATGAGATGCTTGAGAAAGGAAAAGGACAATGAAAGAGAAAAGTTTGTTTCTACCCTTTCACAATGACACCCACAGAGAAAGAAAAAAATATGAATGATATAACGGGTTATATGCATCAAATCAACCAACAATACAATACACAATCCTATAGTAAAGGGTTGAAGGTTAGCCCACAATAACCCGACCTAGAACTTGTTAGGTCACCAGCACAAACAGATCGAGCTACAACGGGTTCATGTGTTATAAACTCTAGGTTTATCCCTCCCTTTTCATGTGGGACTGGTGAGCTGACTCATCGGATCAGACCCCTTTAACACCCCTAGGTTTGTAGTTGTGAAATGCAAGAAGCAATCGCTGATCGACTATCCATTGCTACGAACCCTTCTATTATAAAACTTTTATACCTATTATACCTAAGGATGACAAATGGAAGTCAATTTGATTAGTTTTTACTTAATTTATCCATAAAAGAGGAACAAACCTAGGTTTAGATACCAATGACTTGGTTTATAAAATAATCTCTAATTAAGTAAATATAATAACTAATTATTTGTCTTTTAAGTTTAGTTTATATCAATTTTTTTAATATTTTAATTTTAAAATTTATTTACCTATATATATTTCTAAGCTTTAAATTGATTAACTAATATCTCTAATAAATAAATTAAAATAATTATTATATTTACATACTAAACTACTCTTGTGATTAATAATTAAAATTTAATTTATAAGTATCAATAATCTAAATTGTAATATCATTGCATATTTATATCCTTAAAATAATATAATTTTTAATTTTTAATTTTTTTTAAAGGACCATCAAACTAGGTGAGACTTGCCAAAGTGTCCCATATTTTGACATCCCTAACTATTCTATGCACAGAACGACCCATAGTTGAAATTAAAGCATGAAGAAGAGAACAGAAAATGTTAAATGTGACAAAATAGAGTTTTACTGTCAGCTTCTGAATTGATCACATGTTTCACAGAAAAAACAGTCAAATTCTGCTTCTCTTTATAGTATTGTTATCTCTTGGATGCAGAAGGATCTTTGCTTGAATCTGTCTTCCTTTTCTGAGTTAAATAAAGATAATATTAGATTTTAGTGCAATTTAAGTCTCTGCATATAAACAGCATTTACTACTTCAAGACTTGAAAAGAACAAAACACGAAACAAGTAACCATTAGAAATGGTAACCTCAATAATATATTAATAATACAAATAGTAACCAATATCAGTCATAACGTGGCTTGGAGAAATAACTAATCACTTTTCACATTCAAAGAGATAATATGAAATGTACTACTCGCTTTAAACTCAAACATAAGCTAAATTAACAAATTTTTAAGCCAATGAATGAAATTAGTTAATATCAATTCGTTCTACAAATCAAATTAAAAAATAACCCTTTTTTTTACCTAAAGTCTTCCACTGAAATTCGAGATCAAAAGTAAAAATAGTCATTGAAAATAGAATCTCAATTAATCAAGGATAATAGATGTAAGTAGTTCAAAATAGATTATGTTGTAATCAAATTTTAATATTATAGAACACCAGACCTTTTCATTTGTTGGTTATACTTGCATGGCATGTAAACAAGGTGGTAAAATTTATGTAAACGATAAAATTAGCGTAAAATTTAACATTAGACACAATACTTAAAGAACAAACCTTGTTTTGATGGTTCTTCAACTGCAAGGGATGAGGATCATGGGGTTTGACTCTGATGTTTTCTATACAACTTCCATTATTTACTCGATGTAGTCTGTGCTTCTGCTTCTTGCAGTTTTCACCCTTATCATTGACCTTTTTTTTCTTCTTCTCATGATCTCTAGACTGGTTCTCTGACTTGAGCACTGCATTTAGAAGCCCCTTCTGACCAGTGTACAGCACATTGGCATAACATGTCTTTTTGTCATAACAAAATGAAACGTGATTTTGAATTATTCAGTTTTTTTGAACATAACGATAAAATGTAGCCAGACAAAAGATTAAAAATCTTACAGAAGAAAGGTGGAATGGACTCATTTCCCTCATGTGGAAAGCTTCACTTAGTACATCCAAGTCAAAAGGACTTAAGGAAGTTTTTTTCTCACTTGGTTGAGGGTTCTGACAGAGCTGATCCAGTTCCATTCCTTCTCCTTTCCTGACTTTTGTGTCACCAACCACATTGTGAAGATAATGTGTCTCGGAGATTGACACCGGAAGTGGCTTCTTGCAAAAGAATTCATAGTAAGGCCAAAGTCTATATTGATTTATGAGATCACGAGTGCCTCCAAGTTCTCTGTTACCTAATTCCAAGAAATAACCTTACTAAACAAAATATAATTGAAGAAATATGAATTTTCATTCATCCATTGCATGTTTTTAAAAGCAAAAAAGAAACAGAAGAGCCAAATAAATTAATTTAGCGTGTTATTTTTAATCAGATTTAGTCCGTGACATCTAAGCTCATAGAGACTAAAAGAGATTAAAAATAATACTTGTAAGGACTAAAAAGGATGATTTTTAAATATAGGGGCAAAAGGGTTGGGTTTGTTTATAAGAACCAATTAAGTGGTTAAACCTAATGATAAAATAAATCAAGCTCTTCTTGAAAATGTTGTTGATGGTTTATGAGACCTTGCTTGCACTTCTCCTGAAAATAATTTAAGTTACAAGAATCCTAATATCTCTGTGCATCTTTTGTTTCCCAACCTCATTTTCTGATAAAGCCGTGTTACCATCAGCTCCTTTAAAATCATTTGATTTTTTAATGGATTTTTCTTACAATGAAGAAAACAATGCTCAATATCTTTTTGTGAGCATCTTTAGGGAAGGCTCTACAGGTTCCAACCATTTTTGTAGTTCTGGTAAATGATGCTCCAAACAATAAACCCCTCCAATGAACACCTCCTACAGTATTTGCCATTCACTTTTCTTGTATCCCCAACAACTGAAATACAGTGTTTCCAGCCAACAATAGTCGTCATTCCAAAAGTCCACTTTAGCTGGAGATTCATATGCTCCACTCACTGCACTTTTGGCAGATATAGAACTAGCTTTGCAGCTTGTCACTGACTCCAACTGGTCCCATTGTAGCCATTTTTTCTTCAATTCACAAATATGTTTTGTTGGAAGTCCCATATCTACTAGAGACAAGGCCAATTCACAATATATAAGTGGGTGCAATCTTCACCTTACAAGTCTTTGTGATAACCAAGCTGCCTTGGCAAAGAAAAGACGAACACTAGTAATTTTGGCCAATAGAGAAAAAGTATCACTATAATCAAGGCCATAAATCTGAGTGTACCTTTTGGCAACGAATCATGCCTTGAGACGATCAACTTCACCATTGAGATCAACTTTAATGGCAAACACCCATCGACATCCAATTGCCTTTTTCCAAAGTGGAAGGAAAACAAACTCCCATGTATTATTCAAGTCAAGAGCCTGCATTTCTTTTATCATGACTTGTTGCTATCCAAGATGATCAAGTGCTACATTCAAATTTTTGGGAATAGTAATAGAAGACACTAAGGATAGAAGAAATAATAAGAAGGTGACAGCGTGTGATAACTAAGAGAATTATAAATAGGATGTGGGTTTGGGATAGAACAAGTACCTTTTCAGAGAGCAATTGGTCAACCCGAATCACCATCGACAATGGAAAATAACTCAATGTAGCGGATTCATCTAAGAGAACTGGACTAGGCACTTGGGTCCTATATTGGTAGGTGCTAGAATAAGTATTAAAATTGGGTTGAAAGTAGTTGTGTAGGGAACTACTATTGTTGTACCTATGAGTTGTACCTAGTTATGTACCTAGGTTTCTAGTTCAGCCTTTCGATCTTTTATCTTCCCGTTATATCAAATTTCCATCATTATAAATATGAGATCATCAGAGTGGTGTTTCAAGCCTTCAAAAATATATTGTCTCTTATTAATCTTAAGTTGATATTAGAGCAGGTAGATCCCAATTTACTGACCTAAGTCTTCTCAGACACAATTTTTGCCATCGTTTGTCATTCACAACCGGTCATCATCTCAATTTTATCTGATGACCACCAAATCTAGACCGTCTCCTTGAGCAACAACCAACGAACACCGTTTTCTCTGCTCCATGCACAGCCACACACCCTGTTCTCTTTGTTGTTGCTAGGTGCATGAAGTCCACATTTCGCCTTCCTCTCACCAAAGCGACGTCACGCCTCCTTGTCAGGGCTTGCCAAACCTAATCGTCATTATTGTCCCTGGTTGTCTTTTTTCAGCATGGTTAACACGTTTAATAGGGTTTTCCATTTTACTTCTCTTATTTACCAGTTTGTTGCCTCTGCTGGTTTCCTCAGACTCCAACTAAAATGTCCACTACACCTATTGTCTCCTTCTCTAGAACTCCTACCATTACCTCTGAAAAGTTGAATGGGAAGAATTATCTCATGGTCTGCCTCGGTTGAAATGTGGTTCCTTGGCCAAGGTTACCATGATCACCTTGAACAGGATGGAAGTAATGTACCTTTTGACCAATTTGAACAATGAAAGAAAATTGATTTTCAGCTTTGTGCCTTACTATGGCAGTCTATAGAACCCAAATTATTGGGTTCTCTTAGATCTTTTAAGACTTGCAACTGTTTTTGGAAAAAGACTCAGTGGCGAATGGTGTATGATAATGAAAAAAAAGCGAGAGAAGACAGAGACCAGCAGAGCGAGATCATCCTACTCTGATACCAACTTAAGATTAATAGTAGAGAAAATATATCATAGAGGGCTTGAAAGACCCCTCTTATGATCTCATACTTATAATGATAGAATTTTGATACAATGAGAAAATAAAAGATCAAAGGGTTGAACTAAGAACCTAGGTATAGAACAAGGTACAACTTATAGGTACATCAAGTAGTTCCAAACACAACTACTTTCTACCTACAATTAATATTTATTCTAACAAATATTGAATCATCTTTTAGGAGATCAGTGAGTAAAAGGAGTGAACATTATTTTATTGCCTATCAAATCCATCAAAGTCTAGAGAAAGCTCTAGCTCTACAACTTATGAAAATGCTCAAGCGACAATATATGGTTTCCAATAATGTCCACAAGAATAGGCATTTTTGGAGTTGTCAACATGTAGCATTTTACCATGTTTAATAGCAAATCCCTGTCTTTAAAGGTCCTAACTACCAAGTAACACAAATACTTAGATATACTTCCATGAAAGGAATTCATCATGGGCTGCTTCAGCATAGCTTCAATTATAGATTAACTTGAATTTTTCTTTTAGGTAATACCATGAAGTTTAATGAGGTGAGTCACGTCCAAAACCTTAGCAATAATTTATTTTTCATTTCTTATGATTAATCTTGCCTTTCAGTTTTGTGATTTCCTTGGGAGGATTTTTAACATCTTTTACTTTTTTCCTACCAATTTGATAATCTTTTTTTCTATCCTTAATGATAGTATGAGAATACTCAAGGTCAAACACTATAGAAAACAAGTTAAAACAGATCTGCAAGTCAAAAGATTCAGCACAAAAATAACATCTATGGCACTTTACCAAAACATCTAATTCTAGTTTTTAGATGGCCTATATCCACTCACGATTTAGCTCCTCCTCAAGAAAGAAAAAAAAATATAAGAACAGAGAAAATATGTCTAATGGTGTGCAATAATATATTAGTAATCTTATTCTCTCTGCAATCATTAACAGAGAGTTAGCTTGCCTGAAGAAATGGAAAATGTCAAAACAAACAATTTTTATTTAATCTTTAAAAAGATATGGAAATTAGTTTGATGTTATTTGTTGAGAAGATGAGTATAAATAGAAAGGGGAGGGCTGGGAAAAGACATTCAAACTTTAATCATAACCGTCAACTGAACATTTCTGAAGTTTTCTCTAGGAAATAAAAAACAATCAGTCATATTAGCTCTCATCCAAACGGCCATACATGTAGTAATAAGAACGCGAATGTGGGAATAGGGAACAAGTTTATCAAATAACCCACCGAGGATAAATAATAAATTAACATATATAATAGAGCCTGAACACACATCATTATCTAGCCATCAGTGACCTAATGTCAAAAAAAAATGTTGGGCCATTCAAACTTACAAATGTTAGAGCAAGCCCTCAACAGGGATTTTACACATGACCATCTCATGATCACAAGATCCAATAAGCTCCATTTGCTATATCACTGACTTTAAACCTCACGAAATTCTCCATTCGTAAGGCTCCAATAACAGTGAACAACGAAATCAGGAAAGTTCCGCTGTAAACATTTTCTGTGCCACAGAAAACTCTGGTAACTACCAATCTTCTGTTTTTAAAAATCCATTGGTATGATAGGAATTATAAAAGAAATCTAATTTTCATTCCGTGAATATGCAAATTAGTGCGTACTGTGTATGCTCCACAGTAAACCATATGCTTTCACAGGTTACCAGCTCATCTATTCAAACAAAGTAATCACAGGAACAACAGAAAGATCCGGTTTTCAGTTATTTTTCACATCCACATTATCAATAAAAGTAGAAAAACAAACAATCAATAAGCTACATGTCAAGTTCTTACCCCTTCCAAAGCTTTTGTCTGCAAGATCCATCTTTCGGGTGACCTCACAACATGCACCTCAAGTGCATCTGCCAGTCATAATTAACAAATACATCAACCATCTACTGGAAGTTACTGCCAGAAAATATGGACAAGAAACGAAGTTTCAAAGCACTGAAATTGTACACTCTTAACAAAATTCGGAGACTACAGTACCCAATTTAACACATACATGACATATCTTGAAATATGTAAAAGCATGCATCAAATATCTCAAACAATAAACATAAACCCATCCATCGGAGAAAACGGTCTTTCCATCTCAAAAAGGATCACCCCAATACCTAAATACATTATCATGTAATAAAGTTAAAAACTTGACACGGTCAGAGTGAATTAAAAATGAAGGGGCGACAGATGTAAACCCGATCAAACACCTTCGCCAAACAAAGCTCGGGAAATGAACAGGGAAAAATACCTGAGAACAAAGCAGAGAAAAAGAGTGTCTTAGGGTTCGAGATGGTGTGTGGTTATTGGTTGCCACGGGAGGATACTATTTTTTTTTTCTCAGCTTGAATTTTGTTTTCCTTCATTTTCTTAATTATTTTTTTAAGAGCAGAGAATTAAAAAATATTTAATTTTCTTAAAATATTTATTCGATGATTTTATATAAGTTATTAAATTAAATTAATTAAATAATTAATATATTTTTTATTGTTAATAAATTTATAAATTGAAAAGAAGTTAACCGCTATCAATATCAATAATTAATATCATTAATTCAATTTTACTTTTCTATAAATTATTAAATGTTTTAATAATCTAAAATAAATATTAAAATGTAAAACAGCATTAAATTTTATTGTTAAATTTCATTGTGAATAAAAGTTATTATTATTAACCATATAAAATAAATTTGAGAAATAATAACTATTAATTATTCATTTAAAATATTAAATTTTATTATGTTTTGATATAAAAATATTTATATATCATTATTTTGTAAGATTTAAAAAATTATAACAATTATGAAAATAAATCAACGAATTTAAATAGATTTTTTAAGTAAAAAATAAAAAAATTTATTACTTATCTAATTAAAAAAAAAGATATCGGTAGGTATTAAGAGATAGATATTGGATAATTAATTATTTTAAAAATATTTATTTAAAAAGTTTTTATAAGTGATATAATATTTTCTTATTAATTATTTATTTAATTAAAGAAGATATAATGGTTTATTAATTTAAAAGATCTATTTTATTTAAAAGTTTTTTTAAGAAAAAAATTGATGAATAATTATTGAAAAGATATTAAACAGATTTTCTAAATGATATATAGAGTGGTTATTATAACATAAACATATTATATGTGATGGTATTTCTTAAAAAAATTTATTAAAAAGATATAAAATTTATTATGTATGAGATTTTGGTTATATATAAGAGATTTTGTAAGAAACAAAATTAGAAATGTAGGAAAAGATATATCTCATATATTTTGTAGTTACTAAGGAGGTAACGTAAATCTTTATAAAATATATAGGGTTTTAAGGGTGAGAATGAAGCTCATAAATATACATACTAAACGAGTAAGTGAGTGTTACACTTAGATGAAAAAGAACGCTGCCAAATAGACTTGAAGGAAAAGTAAGAATAAGATTCAAATATAGGGAGAAGCTTGTATATTATGTATAATAGGACATAAGAATAATAGCCTAGGAAAGACAAAAACTAAATGATGCACCACACGTACTTTCGCTTCGCGAGGCGGCTATGTATTATTGGAGAAACATTTAAGAAAGTCTCATGTAGAGGCTTTAGGACTTGAGTCTCCTGACCTAGTACCTGCACCTCCTATGTACGAGATATGGACAACTGCTTGAACTAAGTTTGATGGGCACATGACATCACAAGTAACTCAGATGATATCTGAAAATATAATAAGTTTAAACCCTAAACCCAATACCAAAGTTCACGTGAAGTGGTTTGTTTTATGATTAAATCATATTATATGGTGCAAGATGAGTTAATTGAGCAAGAGACTTGGGGTTCGTTTATTCCCAATCAGTGGCGGAGTATTATGAGTGCAGGGGGTGCCTTGGCACCCCCAAAAATTTTGAATTTTTTTTTTTACGTTAGATATTTTGATTTCTTTTTATTATAGATTTTTTGGAATTTTTTTACGTTAGATATTTTGATTTTTTTTATTATAGATATTAGGTATTTTGATTTTATTTTGTTATAAATATTAAATCAAATATTTCATTTCTTTTATAAACATAATAATTAATACTAATAAATAATAAAATATAAAATCAAATATAATAAAAATAAAGATTAAAAAGATTTATCAAGATATTTTGTATTATTTGTTCTCATTTGTTTTCTTTTGTTTCTGAAAAGAAAAACATCTATTCTTTTTTTTCTTATTTCTCCTTTATTCTCTTCCATCCTCGAGGAAGAAAAGAAGAAGGTGATTCTTTCGTCTCACTTGATAGTGAAATATTAATTCAATAATTTATTTAATGAGCCACTTTTATATGTTTATGCCTTGAATTTCTTACAAATTGTTCTCATCTTCCATTCTTACCTATTTTCTTTTG
>Ga0214542_1005605_pt1 | contig 23698 bp, 13 predicted proteins | sample CNSS1metaG_FD_160096 | JGI IMG/M metagenome (GOLD analysis project Ga0214542, IMG submission 160096) | Root nodule microbial communities from cowpea collected in UCLA plant growth center, Los Angeles, California, USA - CNSS1 | ecosystem: Host-associated > Plants > Roots > Nodule | place: USA...
TATAAAGTATAATTTTAAATTTAATTACATATCATGACTAGGGATGTCAAAAAAATTCGTATCTGCAAGTATCTGCGGATAACACCCGCAACAGATAGGAAACGAATATTAAAAATAGAAGGGTAAGACAATAGATAAGAATCAATTATAACGAATACAGTTTTGATTTAAATAATGTCATTATATTTAAACTAGCATAATAAGAGTGTTTGAGAGATTATAATTTTATTGGGACTAAGATCTGAGTATTATTATATCTCAAGTAATATTTATTCGTATTTATGTTGGAGTGCAGTGCAATTTGGATTTATAATCTTGGAGTGTAAAATTATTTGAGTTTGTTTTAAATAGTAATTTTTAGATAATTTTATTTAGAAGTACATGAAATAAATTTGAAAAAATATATAAATATTCATAGATAATTACAAGTTTAAAATTACATAATTACATAATGGACAGAATTTTATAATTTTTTTTTTACACTTAATGCATAGTTGATAATTACTAGAATGGAAATACATCAATTTCTCAAAAGTTATATCTACTAAAAGAGCTAAATCAAGGAATATCGAAATAAGAAAAGGTAATAAGGTATTGAAAGAGTTAAATATAAGGAATATTGAATCTAGATAGGGTAGAATAAAATATAGAGTTGGGTGAAATTGTAAAAGATTACAGGATATAAATGACCCAAAAAATCTTCGATAAAATTTAATTCATAAATAAAATATAAATATAATGTTCTTACAAAACATTGAGCACCAAACATTTTCTAACCCCAAAAATTAAAAAGATTAATAAGAAGTTCAGATTTGTGTTTCTTCTAACTAACTTGTATCAGGAAAATATGTGGCTGACATTTTTGTTAACTTTTACCTATAGTAAACAAATAAAATTTGTATCTATATAATTTTAGATCTTACTTATTTTTGTTATTGTTAGCTTCTTCTTTCTTATCACTTTCCATTTTATCATTTGTTTTAAAAAATTACAATTATATATCTATCACTTTATACAATAATAGTCTCCCTAATTTTTTAATAAAAAAATTGAAAAAAAAAACATGACATTCGTTATAAAATATTATAAGACAATAGATTTATTAATCATTATTTATATATATTATTCAATTTATTTATTTCTAATTAATTAAGAAGTTATAATTCACCTTCAAATTTTAACAAATTTATAGTCTTAAACTTCAATAATAATAAAATAAAAATATTTTAAATTCTAAAATTATTATCTCAAACTATAAACTGTTGTTGAAGAAAAGCACTCCAATTATTGGAAAAAAAACTATTTATCTTTACTTATTAGTTGTTGTTTTTTATCAGTTAAAAAGAAATATATTTAATAGAATATTTGGGATGCTTAAATCGTTGACAACTTATGTATAAATGTTATTTATTTAGAAAAGTAAATAAAACATTTAGCAATTTTCAAAACTATCCTACAAATTAAGAGGTTTTTCTTGCTTACCAATCGACACAGCCAACATTATGTTTATTAATCCAAGTTCAACACCATTGTTTAGAAAAAGATTAGATAAATTAAAAAAAAGAATTAGGATACAATGACTTGTTGTCATAAAAGTCATCATGATGTAGTTGTGCTAATGTTAATGCTTTGATTTTCTTCCCATTCCAAAGGAGTAGACAATATTATCCATATTCCTTTTTTTTTTAGGCTTCTAGCGGTTCCGATACTAAAACTTTCTTTTTAGAGAAAAGATTATTGTTTATCTCCCAAGCTTCTTACAATACTTTCTACTTTCTTGTACGACTTAAACTGTTTCTAACAATCTAACATAAATATGATCAAAAGTAAATAGTTACAGTACAAAAAAGAATTGTCCAAAAACCTATTAATTGCTAGTTCTTTGTTTTAAAATTTTCCAGTTATCTATCAATTTAAACAATAATGGTCTCCCTAATTTTATAAATTTTTTTTAATAAAAAAATTGAAAAAAAATGACATTAAGTTTAAAACATTGAGATAATAGATTTATGAATATTTTTTTTTTATATTATTCATTTTATATATTTCTATCGATAGATAGAAGTTCTAATTCACCTTCAAATTTTAAGAAATTTATGACGTTAAACTTGGATGATAATAATAAAACAAAAAGATTTCAAATTCTAAAATTATTATCTCAAACTATAAATTGTCGAGTACCCATGGATAAAACCCGCAACGGGTAGAAAACGGATATTAAAATGGATACTCGCTATCCGTGGGTACGAGTATTTTTTATATTCGCATGTTAACGGGGCGGGTACGGGTATTATAGTATACGTACCCGTGGATACCCGTACCCGCTAAACTTACAATCATTGACATTCTTCTTTTTCCTTTCTTAGAAATTGGGTATATACATCAAACATTATATAGACAATGACGTTTATGGTATGCTTGTTGCCGAATGATGGAATCAAAATAAGAATACTTGACACGTGACAATTGAGGTTTATTATTTGTTTATTTTGTTTATTTTTTAGAATCAATAGGAGAAAGTGGATTTGTTGATCAAAGCACTAATTAAAGAATTTTCATTATGTTGAAGATCATTTTATATTTACTTTTACAATTATTTAGACTTGTATCAACTTGAGTTTATTTGAACTTTATTTAAAATTTTTGACAGTGATGTATTTTATTTTGTTTTATTTGAATTTATGATTAAATATTTATTTTTTAAATAATTTTGCAAACATCCACGGGTATTTGTGGATACCCGCGGATATAAAAAAAATAGACGGGTACCCACATAACGGATACCCGACAGATATGGATACAGATACGGAACAAATATTTATCCAGCAAGTAGGGTACGGGGGAGCTACTACCGGTACCCTACCCGCCCGTTGACATCCTAATTGGAACTATTCCTTCTTTTTTTCTAAAGAATATCACGGCATCTAATGCATTTATCTTGTTATATCTTTCTCTCTTATGTTATCTGTCCCTCATCAAGTATGAAACAGTTTTTTGGTAGATTTTTTTAGCAAATTTCACTCATTACAGATACGAGAAAGAAGATCAATTTACAAGTACATTTATAGATTCTGATCTTACAAGACTCAATCGTAGATGAAATGATCCATGAAACATTTTTCATATATAGATAAATAAAACTTCATCATTTGTATTGCCAACACATAACAATAAATTACCTTCACTGTTGCACATATTAACAGTGAAGATATGATGTTTACAGCAGAAAATCTGAAACCAAAATTTGATGAGCATGCTTAATCCTTAGAAGTGGTGGACATGGCTCTGCTGCATCGTAAAGTCTTCTTCAAGATCTCCTTCACATCTTCAGCTTGATACAACGCAGGATACGACCTACCAAGCCAGTTAAACCTCACACAATCGTTCATGTGTTCTTCCAAAGCCTTTTCTCTTCTCCCACCATTCTTCTCCATCTCCACATCCACAGCTTCAGCACACAATCCGCATATCATGTTCCCGCAGAACATCTCACGCACGCGCCCTATGTACTCCTCGCTGCACTCCTCGCACATTCCGCAACACTCGCATTTCGCATTCTCTGTGGCCACTTCATTGTTTCCTTCTAAGCTTACATCACACGCAGTGCCTTGAAAACCAACATTCATGTCGCTGCTGGTGGGACAACTGAACTGGTTCGGGGACATCACTAATTATGTCTTTTTTCTATTATCAAAGGTAGACTTCAATAATGTTGTGGTTTTTGTTCCAATAGTGTTGTGATGTATTTATACGAGTGAGGGAGTATATATATATACGTAGGTAGGTACTATATACTGCCCACAGTATTTGGGAGTTTGAGACAGGTAATGCTTAGAAACCTAGTTAAGAGCAGATGTATGTGGACTCCAATTGTTTTTTCTAGTTAATAATGAAAACGACAACTTAATAACAAGGATTCAACTTTAAACCAGATATTTCATTAAGGAGTTCGCATGCATGCACAGAGAACAACTTCAATTTTCATCAATCCGATATTCTCAAATGTCACATTTCTGTTTGTTTAATTTGAAACTCAAAAGTTCACTTAACATTTCACCTCACTTTATTCAGTCACGCGGGGATTAATTCCATATAAAGCATAAAAACAAGTTGAATGATTAAATATTTAGAGGGAGTAACTTAAAATAGGTTATATACTATGTATAACAACTAGTGATGCATGTTGTTGGTGTAAGATATACATTAAATCGAGAGAGATTAAAGATTGAATATTGATGAAATGAGTAGAGAAAAAATAATGGTATGAGTTAATACAGGTGTGATTGTATAATTAATATTAGTTTACCTAATTAACGCTTTTCCTGAATTCATTGTCTCTGTGGCTAATTGATGTCCTGTGTGAGGAAGAAAGTGAACAAGTGAGACCCGGAAGGGAAAGCAGTGGAAGAATGGAAACTGTGGGCACAGTGTCCCTAAACAAAGCCAAGAACACCACTTGTTGGTGTTGATTGATGAAAAGAAAGTATAATTATAAATGCTGAACAAACACAAAATATATGATGTCGCCGGAAAGATTAGCAGATTTAACTAATGAAATCCGAAATCACGTGAGGAAAAGATCCATGGACGCCCATGTGATGTGATGTGATGAGATAGGGAAGAAAATAAAGGTAATTAACGTTCACGAGTTTCTTGGGGTTTTGAATAAAGAAGCTATTCAAAATGGTGAGTTTTTATATGCATGATGTCTGTAATATTTGGGATTAAAAAAATTGCTTCTTTTTTAAGAGAAAAACCAGAGAGGTAGAATTGATATCCAAAGCCAGAGTTGTTATCTTGATTGTGTTGGACCTGAAGTTCTTGGTAGGAACAAGGAGAAATCTACTCGGAAAATACTAAAGTCAAAAAAAATGCTTCACAGAAGTATAAAGTACAATCGAGGAGGAACAAGAAAAAATTCTTGATAGAAATATAAAGTAGGAATTCTGTGTGTTAGAACAACGATAGCACATAATATAATAATAGGTCAAACATCATCACTCAGATATTATGTTAAGAAGTAATTTTTAAATATAATTTAATTCCATAAAATTAACTTGTTAAATAAGATTATTCAGTTATATAATATTTATGAAATTATTTTACCTTTATCCGATGTATAACTTTCAAGAGGTAGGAGGTATTCTTAATTCTTATTGTAATATGCTAATAAATTGCTTCAATTTAAGAAAATATTATTATATCGAAACAGATTATATGAAACTTCGTTTAAAAAATATAGTTTAATTAATTTAATTTATGGAATACTCAACGATAATCAAAGGGTTAATTAGATTCTCCCTTACATGTTAACTTCTATTGGGGTGAGACATTATTAGGGGATTGCAAAAGTTTTGCAGTACAAAAAAGGTTTAAGGATTATTTTTATAGTGAGGGTCTTAGTTAAAGTTGAAAAATCTTCAAATCTTTTTCATATGGGTAGCCCAGTCATGAAGATATCTTCTTCAGCTTATGTGTGTCCAAATCCGCTAACTGGGCCGAAAGAAATTGGACCACTTTTCTTAATTTCTGGGATTTGTAACAAACTCTAACTCTCTGAGTGGCCCATTAATAAGATAAAGCATGGGAAACAAGATAGGATTTGTTCTTAAAACGTTCTTTTTAAAAGTGCAAGTTGACGAGAGAATATCTGTTATAAGTGGTGAAAAAGATAAGTATCAAATCGAAATAGAGATCAAATATTTAAAAAAATATGCATTTTCATTGATTTGATAAAAAGAATAAAACAAATAAATTGATATAGATAAATTATAATAATAATAATAATATAATAAAGTCTTATCATTTTTTATTTTCCATATATAGTCCAAACAACCATTATTAATTTCTTTTTTCCTCTTTATTTAACATGTAGCTAATATCGTTTATTCCCTATGGCAGGGAGTAAGATAATATAGAACGATTGGAGATGACATATTTGAATTTGTTAACTGAATATTTAAGAGGAAATATTTTTATTTTTTTTGTAATTTTTTGTGTATGTACATACTTTATTTAATAAGTTAAATTATTATTTAATTAATTATTGTTTTTTTTTAAAACAATCGGTATCATGATTAAAGAGAAAAACTTTTGAGTAGGTTGAGAAAATGTTGAGCGTGACCTTGTCTTTTTGTGTTAATTCGTTGGGCCCTCCCTGCTTAACCATTTTGAAAACTATGATACCGTTGAAATGTTTTCGCCATTGTAACTAATTTCAATAATAATAGTTTCCTTTCTTTGTTCCCTAATCACCAATCAACCTAATAATGATCTATTACAAAATATATTGTTATTTTTTTTATTAAAAATAGTAAATTACTTTTCTTCAAAAACAATTGTTCACGTTCCTATATGGATTAATTCTTAATTTTTCAATTTACAAATGCCTTTACATACTAATCCAACTTTTTCACTTCTTATCTTCCCAACTAATGTATCGCTAGACTATATTTAATTTTCATATTAAATGCAAACGAATTATTCAAACACATTTTTTTGTAATTTTTTATTATTATCAAAACAAAATATTTAAATTTTTTAATAATAAATATAATTATCACTACTAATATCGCGCAATGATAGAAATAGAAGAAGTTCAAAACGTTAAGGAATGCCAAGAAGAGTATAAAAAAATAAAATAGAAAAAACTGAAGAGAATAATAAAGAAAGGGGAAAATGCAAGGGCAGGGAGAACCAGAATAATAATAAAAAAGGGAAAGAAGAAAAATATTAGTTTACTTTTCTGTAAGTGATTTGGACAACCATTTAATACTGGTTGGTGGTGGACCAATAACAGTAAATTGGGTCAACTTATTTTTGTTTAATTTTTTACTTAAATATGTAATTATTATTTATAAAATGATTTTTTTCCATGTTATTATTTTTTTTATAATTTTTCTCTTGTACTACTTCTTTAATTTGATTTTTTCATAGTGTATAGTCGAACTTTTTATATTTATATTTTTTTTTGTTATATTTTTGTACTTTTCTATTGTTGTTTTAGCAAATATAGTCGCACGTCAATTAAATAGCTCGAAATGAGTTAAATTATTTTATAAAGTGAATGACTTAAACGTTAAGTTATGTTAAAAAAGAATTGCTTTCTAATTATTTTTATTAGTTTTTCGGTCGTAATAACCTCATTTATATTACTTGAAAATTTACTCCTAAATTTTGAATATATCTTGTACTTAATGGTTTCAGTATAGTAAATTACCATCTAATTAATTATCATCGTCCATCACATTTTAGGAAATCCAACACAACACATTGCGTCATAAATATATCTAATTCACAAAACTAGCACATACAAATTTTTATAAAATCCAACCTCAAATAAATAATTATTAAATTGAGGAAAAATATCACATCAAGTTATTACTCGAACGATATTACTTAAGAAAAGAGAAAACTATCTCCTATTAAATTAATAATATAAATTATTGTTTAAAAATGTCAAATTATTAAATTGAATTTGACTGAGTCGGTCGAGTTAATCTTTGGTTGAGTCTGACTCAATTACAATTTGGTTAAATTTAACTTAGTCATCATCAATCAAAATTCAGTCAAATTCAGTAAAGTTGTCATCAATTTAAAATTTAGCCTAATTAACCCAACTGAAATTGGATCCAGTTAAATTATTAAATTGAATTAAAAAATCCAACCTCAAATAAATAATTATTAAACTGAGGAAAAATATCACTTCATCATGGTGTTATTACTTGAATGGTATTGCTTAGGATAAGAGAAAACTAATTTGAACTTTCCTATTAGATTAGTAGTATAAATTATTGTTTAAATGTCAAATTATTAAATTGAATTTGACCGAGTCGGTCGAGTTAATCTCGACCGAAATTTAGTTGAGTCTGACTCAATAACAATTTGGTTAAATTTAACTTAGTCAACACCGATCAAAATCTAGTCAAATTCAGTCGAATTGTCATCAATTTAAAATTAAGCCTAATTGACCCAACTGAAATTGGATCAAGTTGATCCCTGCCAAAATTAGACCGAGTCGATCCCTTTCAAAATTCAGTTGAGTCACTAACAAAAATTTGGTCATATTCGACCAAGCCAACCTTAGTCAAAATTCAGCTAAATTTGATTGACTAAACCCAATGACACAATTTTAAAAAATTCAATTTAAATTTCTTTTATAAAATATGAATTATCGATTTTGAACTTAATTCAAATATTTGGATTTAAATTTAAATCTTGATTCAAATATTTTGATTTAAATTAAAAAAAATCAAAAAAAAATGAATTTGGATTCAAAAAATATCAGATATTTAGATTTAAAATGAATTTGGATTGGATTTTAAAAATTAAATCATGTTCACCTCTAATGAGATATGATAAAAAAACTATAACTCAAAGTTTTCATATAATTGAACGAATATTATTTTTTCTTCAAAACAACAATTCTTTATTTCAAAATCGACTCAAAATAAATCATCTTTCTCCGTGATTCAAATGTTCTAACTCTACTCAAACTTAACAGTCAACATACACAAACACTCAAACATTTGAAAAATTAATTCACATTTGAAATAATTAAAATAAAATACCCTTAAGAAAGAAGAGTTATAAAAATGTCCAGGAAGTCCAATAAAAACCAAACTCATTACTACAAATCTAAACTAATATAAATTCATTTTTTTTCTGATCAAATCATATATGTAATAAAAAAAAAAATCACCATGCAAACAAAAGAAAACCAAAGATATGCAAATTTAAGGGAAAAAAAAAACTTTAATTACATATAATCACATCACAAAAATGATATAAAGAAAAAATGTTACCCTTTAATTTATTCTCGATGAACGAAAATACTTTCACTTAAGTATCAAGTTATTGCTTGAGTAAGAAAACAACAAAGAAAAAAATAATCTCTTTGTTTTATTTTCATTAGAAAAAAAAAACCAAGCTCAAAGTAAAATGTATTAAAAATCAAATCGTATAACAACTCAAACTTGCCGATATGAAATTTGAGAAAATAAAAACTTTCTAAAAAACATAATCTAATTAATTTGAATTGTCGTAATATATACTATCTTCTAAATTGCAATTTATGATTAGGAAAAAATATATATGATTTCGAAATCCTATAAATAAAGTAGATATGTAATACAAATAAAAGAAGTTGAGAGACCAGTTAAAGTTCCAAACATATTTTATATTGAATGAATATTTTCATATAAAATCACCCTTCATAGTCATAAAAATTGATTTTTACGTAAAACAATTTTGTTAACGTAATTATCTTAATTTATAAGCTTAGTTGTTTTCATATATCCACAAAGTAAACTAAGCAAACATACATGTAAAAACATGCAATTATAAATTTTTAACTATAAAATGTAATGAATCATGAAAACATCTTAAGAGACTCAAATATCACTTCAATACAAAACAATGTTAAGAAGTTTTTTTTTTTTTTTTTTTTTTTTTTTTTATCCGGTGAAACTTCCGTTTGATCTTGAATTATTAACTCGTACATATGAACTTTCATAATGATAAAGATTGGTTAACAATATTTTATATTTGATCACCTCAATTAAAGTTCTAGCTCTCATAAAAATGTTATGTAAACAATTTATAATAGTTATTACAAATTTGTTTAAAACTATGGGTTGCAATTAGTGTCTAGTCCGACGGGCCGACCCGCAGGCCTGCACAAAATATACAGGGCAGGCTTAGAAGTTGAACCCACAAGTTCGTCACAGTCCGGTCCGTAAGCTCGTATAAAAAAAGAAAACTTACACTTGTGTATACTAGTTATTTTTTTATGGACTCTTGCATTAACGTTATAAATTATTGTATAATTGAAAAAAATAAGTATTATGTATTTTTTAATGTGCTAAAATTTAAAGAATACATTGTGTATGTCATAGTATGAATATGATGAAAATGTTGAATTATCAATTTATCATCCAACTCTCCAAAGTCTTTACTTAATTTTGTGAACTTCTTAAAGTTTCCTAATTTTTAAACATTAAAAGTTTATCATAAGAATTAAAAAAAAAAAAAACAGCCCACGAGTCAAGTGATGTGCGTGACGAACCAGTGATTGCAGCTCACATAAATTATGCGGCACGAGACAGATCAGTCTACGATGTGCAGACCTTATGTAGGTCAAACCGACCCGCATTGCTATCTATCTGAAACTAAGGTCAGTGATTGAATTTAACACCTTTAAAAAATACTTATTTTCATTATTGTTTCAAGTTAGTTGAGAGGAATTTCATTTATAAGTAGTAGTTGACCAAATATAGCTCATAGTTGCAAAAAACAGATCACTTTCAGCACATTCACAAAGCTTACACGTCAACTCTTGATAAAATCATTACAAATTCGATAAACAATATTAATAATAAGATTTAATACAAAAATATATTTCACATCTTCCTATGATGATAATGTTAAACAATTATTTCACTTTTTTTTTTCTGTATGTCGGTTGTCTCTATTTGTTATCTATCTTCTTTCCTTATACTGGTCGAACCTTGCAGTCAATATAGAAGGAAAATCTTTGTTATAAATTGGACACCCTCTTAATATTCTTATTAACGAAGGATATGCAAGTAATTTTCAAAACGTTTTGATTTGAACATGTCTTGTAACACAATTCACCAGCACTTTTCTTAATAACGAATCACGAATATTATGCATTTTTAATTTCACTTTAAAGTTTGAAAAGTACAAACGTATCAATTGTTTGATCTTGTTGGAATAATAGATTATTTGTGGATTGAAATCTCTGCATAGAGCGTCTAAAATTAGAAGATATCGACAGGGATTTTGAAAAGAAGAGAGAGAATTTTGAAATGCAAATGAGGCCACACACGAAAACGCTAAGAAATTTAGTTTTTGTCGTGTAACTGCGATATCATGATACACAACAAAACACGTCGTTGGTTTTATAAATAAAAACTCCACTTTTTATTCTTATTGTAATCTCCGTCTGCACTTTCGTAACACTATCAGCACTCCGATTATTTATGTGCTTTAAACTAAATAAATAAATAAAAATGGAGCGCGTGGAGTTAAATTCAAAGCATTGTGTGATGGACTATTTCAATTCAAACCATCGCACAATAAATGGTACATCGGTTGTTGAATGTAAATTCAAACCAGATTTATCTCAAGAAATTGATGATAATTTTATTACAATTAATAATTTGGTGCAATATAATATCTGTAAAGTGTTTTCTGAAGGAGAGATAAAAGAATTTCACTTATTAGAGAATTTTATGTTATCGATAAAAAATTATAATTAAGATTAATTATAGAAAAACACACAAATTTAGAAGTTTATGTCCTATTTTATTTTCTTAATGCTGTAAAATGTTTATTAAAAGGAAAATAGAAGCGAGTGTAATGCACGCGCAGTTTTCCAGAACTAGTAGGAAAAGCCAACCACAATCACCGCGACTACGCGTTTTTTTGCCCGCCAACTATACCAAATGAAAATACGCCACGTGGAGAATCTCAGCCAATAATCTGCGCAAGTGCAACGAGTATTGGCTGTACCGTAGAAAACACCGTTCCTTGATTATTTCCACTTCCGATGCGAACAACGTTTTATCAGCATTTACATTTTTTCCAGCTCCTCCATCGCGCAATCTTAACCGTCAGATATCAGGGCCCACAAAACAAACGGATCCGGGACAAGTATAAATAAACACCCAACTACGTCAAACCAGATTGCGCTTGCATTGTGGTGTGTAGCGCTGTTCTGTTCCTGTTTTCTGTGTTGCGAGTCCGTGTCTGTTTCCGAAATCGTCTCCGTCGCAGGGGGCGATGTCTTCCGCCGAGACGGAGATGGAGCCTCTCACGTCGGGGGCGAGCAACCGCATAATTCCGCTCCTCAAGGCTCTCAGGGCTTCGCTCATCTTCGTCTACACCTTCTTCCTCTCCTTCCTCTTCTTCATCCTCCCCCGCCGCCGCCGCCTCTCCTCAACGGCGGGGCCACCGTCTCCCAAGAAGCATTTGAGGCGGCGCTGGCTCGTGCGCGAGGAGGAGGACACGTGCCGCCGGAGAGCCTTGGCGCAGGACTACCTGGGAATGGGTCGCGACGAAGGGTGGTACCGCTGGAGCACTTCCATTTTCTATGGGGTTAGAAACAACGCTTTGTTTTGCCGCTCATGGTTCCCAGTTTCCGAAGATGTCAAGTGAGTTTTTCTTTCACTCCGTTGTTCACTTTACGTTTGGCAATTTCAACACGTCTTCTCCGTTTTTTTTAACGGAATTCTGTCAAACCCTGTTGCGTGACGAACTCTTGTGTCGGTGTTCTGTTCTCCATTTCTTAGCCTCGTGTGTACACGTAGAGAATTCTAGAGATAGGGATTGAGCTCAAGTTCTCGACACATTTTTTTAATTCGGAAATTCTGTTTCAGGGTAAAGGGTGAATGAGCTTAAACATTAGAAAAATAGAAATGATTCGTGTCACTGTAGCTTGATTGAGGTGATTTGTTAGCAAGTTTCGTGGTTTCATTTTGAGAGGTGTTTTAGCTTTTCTGTCGTTCCTGTGAGAGCACTTGAAATTGAACTGGGGTGAATTAAGTGTATCTAGAATTGGCTCCTCTCTTGGTGATATAGAGTAATTGGACAAAGAGAGATGGAAGATGCAAGTGGTCGAAAATTTGAACTGAATTTTTTGTTCTTAAAATTTGGGTGTAGAACTATTTTGTTCTACATGCTGAATGCAATGAAATTTGCTTGTGTATTATTGTGTTAGTATACAGTATTGACTCGTTGGTTTATTATTGAACTGTTTACAAACAGCAAAACGTTAAGCTTCACTGATTTTTAATAGTCGTGTTCACAGGACAGTTGTTTTGTGTCCTTTTCCGACATGAGAGATGAGACAGTCTAACGAATGTATTGTTAGAAAGCTCCTGCTTATTGACTGTGCTTTCTTTTCTTTATTTAATTGCTTGCCTCTTTTCTTGTTACCATGTAAAGCCAACTTTCTCTAACATTTAGCTCAACTTATTTTCTTTGTTCTTTCAGGGGCATTCTGATCATCATTCATGGGCTCAATGAACACAGGTAATCTTGCTCAATTGCTTTGTCCTTTCTTTTAAAAAACAAAATTGCTATCTTTCAGGAGTTGATGAATGTTTTTCATTGCGGGACTAGTTTACTCTGCCTTCAGTTTTTGCAAAATTTGATTTTTCAAACGATTGTCAATACATTTAAATCTTTCCTTTGATTGTTTCTAATATAAGATAACAAGAAGTACCCCCCATCCCCTTCCTATTATCTGACTTAGTACTCATTTTTCAGCGGAAGATATGCGGACTTTGCGAGGCAATTAACATCATGCAAATTTGCTGTCTATGCAATGGACTGGATAGGTATTTAAGATTTCTCTTTCCATTTGGTCCCTTGTGATCCTCATTCGTTTGCATTTTTTTTAATCAAATGGATCTACCTTAGACTTAACAACAGTAAAATTCTGTCCTTATCATTTTGTGATGGATCCGGAGTGATTTGTTTTACTGTTACAGGTCATGGAGGCAGTGATGGCTTGCATGGTTATGTTCCTTCTCTTGATCATGTGGTTGCAGACACAGTACGTACATTCCTTCTTGCTTTTGTTAAAATTCATGTTCTTGTATGAATATAGACTTGTGGTATCTGTTCCTGTTTGTGATAGTTCTTGGAATGGAAAACCGTTCCACATCGTAGTTTTTCTACCATTTTAATCATCGGCACAGAGATATTGGGTAAAGTTGGAATACATGTTAACCTTTTCTTCTTAGATCATGAAGTATTGATATTTCTGAAGTCTTTTTTTTCCAAGCTATGGTATTATATTCTCAGGAATCTCATATCCACAAATATTATAATGGCAACGTCATTTTATAACTTTCTTGAAAACAAAAGATATCTAGGAATATTTTTTTATAAGCATCAGAATAAGCATTCTCACTTTCTTGGAAATGCAAAAAGATTCCGTGAAACAAATTCAAGTTAACTTGTGAGCTTATTTCTTGCTTTGGCCTACCAATATTTTGATCATGCTCTCTAGAATAGTTATTTTGTATCTTTTGTTCAATTTCATTATCATTGTTATTTGTAGTAGTTTTCATGCCATACAGCAATTTCAAATATTGCATTTCATGTCAGTCAGTGTTTTTAGCAGTGTACTTTTCTTACTGATAGTAATGGTTTGAACAGGGGGCTTTCTTAGAAAAGATCAGATCGGATAATCCTGGGATACCATGTTTTCTCTTTGGTCACTCCACTGGAGGAGCTGTGGTCTTGAAAGTAAGGGCTGAAATCTCATGCATTAAATTTGTCTCTGTTGAATTTGGAAATTTAATTTCTGCAAATTTCATGTAGGCGGCTTCCCATCCTCATATTGAAGTAATGGTGGAAGGAATTATATTAACCTCGCCAGCTTTACGAGTGAAGCCAGCTCATCCAATTGTTGGTGTAAGTTTTGCATTCGTAGCTATCTGCGGAAAACTTGTACATGTTTTTATGCCTGCAGTTAAAGCATGCTGTAATATACAAAGTTATCATGAAAGTAACAACCTCCCTTTTGAATTGATAATGTCAATCCTCTGACTCCAAATAAAACTATAGTCAGTCTGCTATGATATGATATCTAGTTACACAGAATCATTGACTCATTCACAATCTCAAGTTTTAAAAGTTTATTGATGTGTTGATGCAGGCTGTTGCTCCAATATTTTCTCTGGTGGCTCCAAGGTTCCAATTCAAAGGAGCAAACAAAAGGGGCATTCCAGTTTCGAGGGATCCAGCAGCGTTGTTGGCGAAGTACACAGATCCTTTGGTGTACACAGGACCTATAAGGGTCCGAACTGGTCATGAAATACTACGGATATCCTCGTACTTAATGCGAAACTTCAACTCTGTGACTGTGCCATTCTTTGTTCTGCACGGCACTGCTGACAAGGTAACTGATCCAATGGCCTCACAAGATCTGTATGACAAAGCAGCTTCAAAGTTCAAAGACATAAAGCTGTATGATGGTTTTTTGCACGACCTTCTGTTTGAGCCTGAGCGTGAAGAGATTGCTCAGGACATTATCAACTGGATGGAAAAGAGACTATTCACTATCTGAAAATGTAAAATAAAAAAAGAACATGATGTAATGGTGTTTGATATATATGAGAACACAAGGGATGCCAACTTTGATAAGTGTAGAAAATTTAATTCGCCCGGGCAAACGAGGTGGCGGAGGCAGATAGCATTATTAATCTTTCGTTTTAGGCTGTTTGATAAATATAAATATATGAATTCTGCGAACATCTTTGCTTTTTCAAGAAACATGTAAATTTAGTACACCTAAAATTTTAGTAGTTTTTCAGCTCTCAACAATTCACCATTCTTTCAATGCATCATGTCTCCTCTCTCAAGTTTCATATAAAGCTTTCACCCTGAAGGAAATGGTTTCATATAAAGTTTTTATATACAAATATTTACCATGCAATTAAGAAATCGATACGTGATCATTTAACATAAATTTCTCATCATGTTCTTTTTTATCATCACATACTTTCATCATGGTATTTTTTTACATAATACGCATTAACATAAGTTTTCTTATCCTCACACAGTAAGAATATTTGACACATTTTTAAATTAACATGCTTAGAGCACAAATAAAAATATTTTTTAGGGGACTTTGAGCACAAACTAAGTTGATGTTGGATGCCTAAGCAAAAAGGCAGATCAAATCTAAAACACCAGTTGAAGCGAAATATTGATAGGGAAGATGACTTTAAATGATTATGAAGTGCAGAATAAGCAAACTCAACTTAAAAAAGAGGGAGTATTAAAGTTTCAAACTCATGATGCCTTGTTAGCTCAAAATAAGTTAATGACACAATAAATGAAAATTCTTATGAAGAAACTCTCATCATTATCACATGAGATCCAAAATACTTCCCAAGTACAACACCACCAACAATTACAAAGTTATATGTTGTGTGGAAGAGATCATACTGCAATGTGTTGTGCAGAGTCAATTGCAGGAAGGAAGTCAATTATATGGGAAATCAAAGCCTCCCAAGCAACTATGGGAATTTCAATAAAGGATGGAAGTTTCATCCAAGCATGGGACAAGCTGGACCATCAAATTCAACAATAACAACAACCTTCCTTGCTCAAGAGGCAAACAAAACTTGAAGAGACAATTTAACGATTCATGTAAGTGTTTATTTCAAATCATAAGAGCACAAAAGTCTCTATTTGCAATTTAGAAACCCAACTAGGTCAATTGGAGAGAAAAAAACTTGATCAATATAAATTTCATGGTAGATAAGCATTTTGAAGGCTAGAGACATTCAATTCTATCATCATTCTAGTATTTAGTATGTATTGAAGTAACTAACTCCCTTCTTTACGGAAGGTTGGGTGTAATATATTCTTAATTCTCTTTATGGATTCATCATCCAATAGAAATTTTTTTCATCATCTCTTTTGTTTTAACTGCATAGTTTATAATTTTTGTACATGCGGGAGTACCTACTAATTCAAAAGATAGTTTCAAAAATCTGACTATGATCTTCAATTGTATATTCTAGATATGGTGTATATGTTCAAAGGGGAGGTTCCTAAAAAGGTTGTTGTTTTTCACCTCAGTCAAGTCCCTTACTTATAGATTTTTCAAATTGGATTGGGTCTGCAACGTTGTACTTGATCAGGTACTGGAATATCTTGGATATATATATATATTTTAATTTTCTGAAACTCAATATCTTTGATATATTCTTCAAATATTCTTATTAGTAATTGGAGTAACCACCTTGGTGAATAACTCATGTTGTGGATAATCTTTGAATATTCAGTACTCTACTTGAATAATAATTTTTAAAATATTTTTTAATCGTTGAAGTTTTCCCTTTATCTTGGAAATACTCACCAAATCTTGAGTGATCTACTCATAATTTGCAAAATATAAACTAAATACTTATCTTTTCCAATTTATTAAATAAAACCTACAATATTTAAGAAAACGATAAAAAATAAAAATAAAAAATAAATAAAATAAAAATATGATAATGTCAATTATCGATGTATGATTTATCTTGGAGTCTATTTGAGGAGATTCACGTAATTCTACCATAAAATTTAAGCTCAGCTGTAAATTAAATAGTTCAATATTTGTTGCTAAAAAGACTTCTAACGTAATTAAGGTGGAAAATTATTATTAATATATAAAAGTAATGATACTTTGATAATCTTTATTTTATATATAACTATTTCACACAACCTTATTATTATATTAGTAAAATATATAATATTTAAAAGTTACCTTATTACTTTTTCAAGTTGTTGTATATAAACTAAATATTTTCAAAATTATTTTATTGTTTCCGTAAACCAGAAAGAAAGAAAATCAGTGTTTCTCATCATTAACTTATATCTATAACAATATATAAAGAGGATTCCTCTTTTGTGTCCACATTTCATAATACCAAACATACCCTTTATAATATTATTATTTATTAATTTTTAAAATTAATAATTATTTTTATCTATTTTTTATAAAACTGTTTATCTTTTTTTTTATTCATCAACAATTATTCTCTCTATTTATTTCATTTTATTTTTAATAAATATACATTTATTTTATATATTAACTTAATAACATTATACTATTATCATCTACTAATATAATATCATTCATATTTAAAAAATACACACACAGGCGCGATAGCGCCTGTGTTTACACTAGTATATATATATATACTAATTTTGTTTGATACAAAAACTCCTTTTATTTTCTTTTTATTCTAAAAATATTATAAAAAAACAACTATTTACTCTCTTGCTAATTAAATATTCAAGACTATTCGTTTTTAAATTTTATTTATTCGATTTATTTGCACATTGATTATTTTTGGAAGATCTTTATTTATTTACATTCTAGCATAAATCTTTTTGAACAATAATTTTATTAGAAAAACAATTAAATCCATCTATCATTTTAAATAGATAATAGTGAATTATTACTCCCACACTAATCCAAGTAAAAAAAAAAAGTTACGTGTACCTTTCAAAACTTTACTAATATTTAGGAAGGACAAAGAAATGTCATTATTCCATTTTGTAACCAAATTTTAGTGAAATTAATTTTACTCACTTTTTCAAATTTGTCTTATAGGATTTGAACACTACATAGTGTTATTAATTTTAAATAATCTAACTATGTAACTAGAAAGTAGAGGACGTCTTTATCTAAACCAAAAGGATGAACATGTATCACTATTGTATTATGAAGTCACGTAGACAAAAGAATAAATCACAAAGTAATTAAAAATAAATAAATATATTAAAAAAATTCTAAGACAACTTAATTTTGTACAACCTAGGTTCAATAATCAAGATCTATCTAAGTAGTATAAATAATACTTTTCACTAATAATAAATCTTATTATTTATTGTAATTTTTTTATTTACTGTAGTAACTAATTTTAGACGTGAGAATGTCTTTACAGACTGCCGTGCTACCGATGTGAGAAAACATCTCGACAGAACGATGAAGAAAACTAATAACATAAAAAATAAACAGAAAAGTATACCTAAATGTTAACCTAAGAGATGTCAATTTCAATAGAAGATTTGTCCTTTGATATATATTTAATCCATATGGGAACATAATCTAAATTCTCTATATGTATTATTGTACGGTGTTTGTATTTTATCTCCCTCTTATTATTGTATACAACTATGTATGCATAAAGATGATTCACGAAGGAAACTCTAGTAGTACACACATGGATTGCGTCTGTTACGAATAAAAACAAAAATGACACAAACCACAAGACAAAGAGCAGTGCAATACACGTTTTTTTAATAATTTTATATATCAGAGTCATGTGAGTTTGATTAAAAGTATTATACATAATTACAATGGGAAAAGATACAAAAAATTGAAGAATTACGAGGTAACTCAAACAAACCCTTTTTAAGCAATAATTTAAAAGATTTAGTCAACCAGATTTAAAAATTAAAAATATATATGTTTTCCAATTCTACCCACATGGATGAGATGAAACTGAGACATAATACGGTAAATAAAAAGAAGTTGGTGAAAGCAAGATGAAAAGGACACAGAAAAAGATCATAACTTGAATCTACCTAGTTGGTGTTACATGCAAGCACAATCTTCTTGGCGACGATCTCCACATAAGATTCAATAATGGAGTTCAAATCTTGGAAGGTCCAGCCTTGAACGGGATCACAGACAAAGCTCCACTCGATCTTGGATCCACGGTGGTGGTTGATGGGGAACACCTTGATTGTGGCGACATAGGACTTAAATCCGATGTTGTTTTCACCAACTTCGTAGGTCAAACAACGTTGTACAGGATCTATCTGAAGCAGCTTCTCTTTGGCCCATTTGATGGTTGTTGTCTTCTGAGCATCATCACCAACCCCTTCTTCTTCTTCAACAGTGGAATTAGCACAATAGCGGATGAGACCAGGTTGACCTGAAACTCCCTCTACTTGGTAACATGTTTCTATGGGAATCCACTTGTGTAGGTTGCAGAAATCTTCGAAGACATTCCATGTAAATTGTGGATCTGTGTCTGGTAGCTCAGCCATGGCTTTACCTTCCCATTTGAGGGTAGATTCCTCTGTCATTGTTATCTTCCTATGATAGTGAAAGTGGTGGTTAGAGTGAGGAACTGTGTATTACTAAGGAAAGGAAAATATTCTATGCATCGCGAGAGTTAATGGGAAAGTGGGAATCTCTTGCAACCACACAATCAAAATCACACACACATGCCATTTGTTATAAGAAAGACAAAATAGTTATGATGAAGGTTACACGTTACTTTGGATAGATCGGCTAGAACGTGGAGACAAATAAATACAAAATTAGATGGTAAAAAGTCTCACGTCAATATAATATAATTTACGATATATAAATAAATAAATAAAATTTTTATTTTATATTTCACCCGAACCATTTTCAGTAATTTCTAATCCACCCTTGACATGTAGTTATAGTGAATTATTTTTCTTAAGGAAAACTTCAATCATAATGTTTTAGGTGGTGATTGATTTCTTTTCATCTCGTCTCTCATAAAAACCAAATAAAACACGTTTCTACGAAGGAAGGATGAAAGAGATATGAACTATTTTTTATAAGGTGTTAAAATAGCAATTCAGAAAGTAGAAATAGTGTACAAAAATTTTTAAATAGTAAAAAAAAAAAGTACTGTATGACTATTCTTTGGTAAAACAGCGTAAACAAAATAAGAAAAGAAGTAGATGATAAACAAAAATATTTTGAAAACTTAGTAAGTGTGGATAACTTTTTACCATAAATAAAAACTTGTCTGAAGAGTTTACAGTATAGAATTACAGTGGGCTAGAAAAAAAAATGCATGGATTTTCTATATTAAAATAGTTTAAAAAGTGCTGAGATATTGAAATATAACTCACTTAGAGAACGAATAATTAAAGTTGACATAAACAATCGGATTATAATTTCAATTATAATTAAATAAGAAAAATATATAAAGCTTTTAAAAATGTAATAGCCAAATACATAAAGTTATTGACGATGTAATAGTTTTTTTTTTTCATCGGCAATAAGGAGGATGTAACAGTGACTAAAAATTATAGTGAGTAATTTAATTTCTTATATTTTGAAATGTGAAAATCATTTTCCTACACATCCTTATTTAAAAATATTGAAATAATAAAGTACAAACTACAATGGGAAAACAAATTAAAAGTAAAAACAGTTGAAAAATAATGTCAATTAGTCCATGACACATATATAATATTAAAAAACATCAAATTAAAAAAATTATGAAAAATATAATATGGAGTTATTAAATAACAAAATTGGTTGACTGAATTAAACAAACAAACAAACATGCCAGATCAAGAAAACTAGACAAACAAACACTTGCATAAAAGTTTAACAACAATCAAACAATAGTTTCAGTTCTGAGTAAATTAACCAAACAAACACTTGCAGAAAAGTTTGACAACAAGCAAATATTAATTTAATGTATCATGCTTGATTATTAATTGCACAAATTTCAAACACCCAGATTCATTATCTGACCAGATGTGAAAACCTATGGTGTGTTGTATGCAAGTTCGATGTTCTTCTTCACGACCTTCAGAGAAGACTCAACATATGACTCCAAACCTTCACAACTCCACCCTTCCACTGGATCACACACAAATTCCCATTCAATCTTGCATCCCCCCTCCTCGTTTGACAGCACTTTGAGTGTGGCCACATAGAACTTAAATCCCATGTTGTTCTCGACAATTTCATAAGTCAAACATCGTTCGACAGGATCAATGGCAAGTACCTTCTCTTTGGCCCACTTCAGTGTCGGGGTGTTCTCCACATCAACTGTTGAAGCACAGTATCTGATGAGACCAGGTTTGCCAAGAGTACCCTCTAGTTGATAGCATGTGTCTAGTGACATCCACTTATGGATGCTGCAGAAATCTTCTACCACAGTCCATGCTACTTCAGCATTTGTTTCTGCAAGCTCAACCACTACTTTACCTTTCCATCTTTTATCAGATTCCTCTCCCATACTTCTCAAAGTTATTGGCTACACTTTATAGTCAAACAAAGTTATACATCACTGGACTTAATACAGAAAGTGCAGAAACTAGATCGATATGATAAGTATAGATATGATAAGTATATGATGCTATTTCTAAATACAAAAAGAAAAAAAAAAAGGAGAGTGATGAATTAATGAGGAGATTGATATGCATGAGGTGTGTTAATAATGTCTTAAAGCATGTTTATATTTACTTAAAAGAAATAGAGGAAAAGCAGTGGTGTGCAGTACATGATAGAAATGGAATAGGAATATGATGCTGATCATTAAAGTTACAGCACAAGTCAAGTTATATTCATATTTCTCCTCTCCCCATGTGTTTCTTTCTTTTCATTGAACATCTTTTCGGACAAGAATAATCTTTCAATAAAAAAAAAAAAAGAACGTATGATCCAAGACTTAAGATTTGAAGTATTGTTACATACAAAAGTTAATGTTAGGATTAAATGATTAGAGAGAAAAAAATTAAAAATTATATCACTTAAGAATTATGTCATATGGAAACAGTGGATGCTTATTAAGAAAAAAGGAACATCCGGAAAAAAAAAAGCCATTAAAATGACTTTGATCAAGAAAAAGGATTCAAGATTCGATTTTGCATAAAGAAAATGTTATAGCACATTGTGACTTCCACCTTAAAAGTTGTTATCCTAATCCTATATATATATATATATGTGAAACCTACTACCTATTACCTAATTTTCTTGATTATATAAAATTGTTAATGTGTTCTTAAACAAATTTTTTTATTTAGACTTGTTTTTTTCATTTGCATTTTTACTTTTGGAAGAGAAGTTGTTTTATAAAATGAATTACATTTTTTAGTAATATTTTTAGTCCAAACAGATGTTACCCTATTCCTTCTTTTCTCTAAATATAGTAAAAGGCCATGATGAGGTAGTTTTTTATTTTGAATTTTAAATTAGAAGGCTCTCCCAAATAATCAAAAACCAAAAATATTATATATATATATATATATATATATATATATATATATATATATATATATATATATATATATATATATGCTCTAACATTTAAATTTCAATCTAATTTAAATAAGTTTTCAATATTTTTATTTAAAAAGCTTTCGCAATATATGATTAGGAAAAAAATGCATCCAAAATAGTTATTGTTATACATTTGTTCTTTATTTCATTCTTCTATGTTTTAATATTTTTACGTTTTCTACATCAAACATTATTCAATATGGTGTTTCGTGTTTTCAAAATTGTTTATTTTAGTCCTTTCTAGTAAGAAAAGGTTATATAAGTTATTAGTTAACCTAACTAATGTTTTAGTTAAGGAAGTTATCAAAATAAACTCTTAACGAAACATTAAGTACCAAAAGAAACAGATTTAAAAACAAAACCACAACTAAAACCGTGTTAACATATATGTAAACTAATTTATTAACTTCTGTCTATAACGTTTTAATTATAACAACTAAAATAAAATATTTTAAAAAACATAAAGTTTGAGGATTTTAAAACTTGATGTACAAAATAAATAAAAAAACAACAAAATACAAAGAATTAAAAGCAAATCGAATTTTTAGAACACATCAGTCTATGTTTTGTTGAAAGTATCTTGACTTTGTTTCTTTTTCATCATCCGTCAACAAAATTAGTCAAGGGTTTGTTAAAGAGTGATTCTATTATTAGAACATATCATAATATAGTTTATATTTGTTAATTAAAAGTATTTAGGATGTGCTTGTCTTTCATCAGCTTCGAGGAATATTAACTGAGTAAAACTTTCTAAAAATGTTTCTATTGTTGATTAGGTTCCTGATTGATAAGTTATATATATTTCTCATATACGGTTATGGGCATGGTTATGGCATATGGTTATTGGGAGATTATGGTTCTATATGGTTATATGACATTAGTCTTACACATATAAGACCTTAGACACCACTTTTACACCAAAACCTTAAGGCAATGTTGTTATGGGTCTTTATTCTTATATGGTGTTTAACTTTGTCTTTTCTATCCAATGTGGGACTTTTTGACTCACACTTGGACTATTCCCAACATCTCCCCTCAAGGGTGAGTCCCTTGTTTTTTTCTTTTTTTCATATGGTATATTTCCCTTCA
>Ga0214542_1005606_pt1 | contig 23698 bp, 13 predicted proteins | sample CNSS1metaG_FD_160096 | JGI IMG/M metagenome (GOLD analysis project Ga0214542, IMG submission 160096) | Root nodule microbial communities from cowpea collected in UCLA plant growth center, Los Angeles, California, USA - CNSS1 | ecosystem: Host-associated > Plants > Roots > Nodule | place: USA...
TATACACGCACACACAGACACAGACACACATATATATATATATATATATATGGTAGCCTCTTCCTCAAGCTAGGTTGAGTCAAAGCTTGAAATGGTGACTATAGTGGATGATGGATTTGCGAAAGCTTGGTAAGAGAAAATGACTCTTGGTTTTGGTGATTTAATGGTGTGATAAGGTTATTTGTGGAGCTCTAAGAGAGTTTAGGTAAACTCTAGAGAAATGGGTGCTAGAGGGGTCTCTTGGGATGCTCTAGCAAGTGAATAATAGAAGAAGTATGACTCAAAAATAATTATGGCAGCATAACATTATCATTCTCAAAGTGAGAAATACATGGGGACACCTTTATTTATAGAGTAAGGTGTCTCCGAAATGGTACAAACCCTAAAATGCTAACATGCACCAAAACCCTAAAAATGCTATCTTGGTCAATGAGAGCTTGACATGTTGCAATCCTCACTCTCAAAAAAACGAATCACTCATATGTTGTCATGTGGAACACTACTTTATGAAAAGCCTCTCCTATAGGACAATGACACATGACCGCTACCTTTGTAAGAGAACTCTCCATTAAGGGGTGAAGGAGAGCTTGACATGTAGCAATCCTCACTCTCACAAACCGAACCACTCATGTGTTGCCATGTGGAAAGCTACTTTATGAAAAGTCTCTCCTACAAGACAATTACACATGACCACTACCTTTGTAAGAGAACTATCAATTAAGGGCTTGCCATGTGGCATGTGTGGTACACCCTTTTTAAGCTAGCTAAATTAACATAACTAAACATCAAAGATTTGCTTAAGCTAGGCGCATATGATCCTCCCTACTTAAATAATATTTTTTTAAAACCATACACTACTTGACCCTTAATACAAGGCCTAAAAGAAACCTACACTACTTGGCCCTTCATACAAGGCCTAAATATTCCTAATCTACTAAAGATACTCCATTGTGGCTTAAAAGAAAAGAGCTTTGCTTCACCTTGCAAAGATGACTCTATCTCTTCATGAAAGTGCTTGGCCATGCTAGGGGTATGCCATAAAAAAACAAAAGATATATATATATATATATATATATATATATATATATATATATATATATATATAAAAACATAATTTTGTAATCTTCTTTTTGTTTCTATGAGTTCACATTTTTTCTCTCAATTGTTTGGCTTATTTTCTATCTACAAACAGTGGTGGATTTTGAACCTATTTTGGAGAGCCAAAATAATATTGTTAAAATTTATATATTTAATTACTGTTACAAATATAATAAAAAGGGAATACATAATTTAATATGATGATAACTATCACACATATTTAAACGAATTTATTAGTACCATGATTCAAAATATGTGAAGAACTTGAATTTGTCATGTTTTCATGTTCACAAGTAGCTTCTCTTTTCTCACTTTTAAAAAATGAATATATTCTTTTGTGTTTCATGAATATATCTTTTTTTTTAATTAAGACTAAGAAATAATTTAGCATACACTAAACAAAAATGGAAAAGAGTTACATTTTTTTTCTTCAAGAATGGACGAGAATAGATGAAAAATGAGAATAAAAATAATGAGACTTCCTTCTTTCAAAAACAAAAGAAAACATGTAAGAGTGGAAGACGAGAACAATATATGAAAAATTTAAAGCACAAAAACAAAGTTACTTCCTTTTTATTTTTCAATAATAGAAGAGAACATATGAAAAATGAGAATAGAAATAAAAAGTTTTTTTCTCTTAAAAAACAAAATAAAACAATTGAAAGTTTTCATGACGGTTATTTAATATTTTAGTCATTCCTATTTATAACCATTTGTCTTTGTGGACCTAGGTGCAATTAGTTATCATGACGGTTATTTAATATTTTTCTGAAGCATTGAAAGCTTAATTTAATAACGTAGTTTTTCAAGTTTATATAAAGGTATGACGACGTAAGAGTAATAGAGATCAATAATCAATGGCCATTTTTGCTTTCAATGGTTAATAAGGAGCAAATTGGTTAATGTTAACAAAAATTGGAACTAAACTGAACAAAAATAACAAATATAGGGACCAAATTGAATATAGAACATTGAGTTTGACACGTGACACCCTACTAGGTTGACACGTGGACATTTAAAAAAATTTTAAAAAAATTCAATTTTTTTTTAAAAAACCACGAAGTGACACGTGGCACACTATTGGGTTGACACATGTACATTTAAAAAAATTAAAAGAAATTCAAAAAAAAAAAATAAGAAAACCCACGAAGTGACATGTGGCAGTCACTGTTCATTGTCGTTAATGATTTAAACGGTGTTAGCAAAAAAGGACCCAATTGAACAAAATTGACAAAAATTTGGACCTATTTGAACACAAAACCAAAATTAGGACTTATTTGAAAAAACTTGACGAAAATTGGGACCAAAAAGATATTTTAACCTAAATAGAGATGATAACAGGTGGATTTTCTCAATAACAGACAAAGAACTACAATACAATGTCTAAAGGATAGCAGTGAGGTAATAATACCTTTAGTTTTTTTGTCCACTTTCTCAATATTTATATATGATTGACCTGTAATTTTTGGGTTCCTTAACAGATAACAACATTCGTAGCCTTGGCAACTAAACATATTGTGGATGAGGATTGGTGGTGTATAACGTGTAACAAGGCAATTTATCTTGAAACAGATTTTTTTTCTTCTAAAAATGTAATAAGAATGTGATCAAATTCATGCCACGGTACTAGGGATGTCAAAAAAATTCGTACTCGCAGATATCTTTGGATAAAATCCACAACGGGTAGGAAACAAATATTAAAAATGGATACTTGCTACCCGCGGTTATGGCTATTTTTGATACCCGCATGTTAACGGGGCAGGTACGGGTATCATAGTATCCGTACCCGTGGATACCCGTACCCGTGGAACTTTAAATCACAAAAATACCCTTATATATACATATAATATATATATATATATATATATATATATATATATATTAGTAAAAAACGTTATGAGTCTTCATTCAGAGTATATTACTTTCAGATATTGTGAAGGCATTGATGTGTCTCCAAGACTAATTATGGACCAACATGGAATGTAATGAAATTAACATTTTTACTTAGATATTTTAATTAAGTGATTGTTAGAAATTTTTAATGAACTTCTTATGTTTTCAAGTTCTTTTAGATTGAAATTGGACAACATGAAACTTTATACAATGTTGCAAGAGGTGGACATTGATGAAGTTAGTAATTTCTTTAATATTTCATTCAAAAATAAACTACAATATAAATTGTTAGTGATTTTTTATTTGTTTTTTTTTTCAGGAATCAATCGGAGAAAGTGAGCTTGTTGATCTAAGCATTAGTTATTGTTAAATATTTATTTTGTAAATATTTTTGTAAATACTCGCGGGTACCCGTGGATACCCGCGGATATGAAAAAATAGGTGGGTACCCGCATAACGGATACTCGACGGATATGGATACAGGTACATGGCAAATATTTATCTAGCGGGTAGGGTACGGGGGAACTAATACTTGTACCCTAGCCGCCCTGTTGACATCCCTATACAGTACTACTATAAGTTCTTAAATTTTGTTATTTCTATTATTATACGAAACTAAGTATAATTATTTGGGTTATTTCTAAATCTTCGATTCTGGTATAAGATCAAAGTCCATGTTATTGATGGCATGAACTCAACCATTTTTGTTCTTTTTTATCGTGATGCAACTACATTTGTGAAGAAATCATCCACTAAAATAATTGAATGCAAATACACTTTTGTTCTTTACACATACACTCACATGTCACTTTGCACCCACCTTAGAAACTCATGTGCCAACGCTTACTTTAGCCGTAAAATTACCTTTCCAAAATCCTCCTCTTAAAGCTCATTTGACCCAAGGTCTAGTCTCTTAACTCTAACATTTTCTTCAGCAGAAAAAACCAAAACTTGACTTTCCTTACCCATTAAAATACATAGTACAACAACTCCATATCTTTAAGTTAGTCTTGAATTTGTGCTCCTCTACTACTATTGAACACTAAGAAAGGCCACAAAGGTAAAAACAGAATTTGTGCTTCAAAAGAAGTACGTTGATATGAAACGTCATGATGTGCACTTCGAGATGGGTGACTTGGTGTTGGTCAAACTTCAACCGTATAAACAACACTCTTTAGCATTGCACAAAAATCAGAAACTTGGTCCGATATATTTCGGTCCCTTCGAAGTCCTAGAGAAAATAGGGACGATTGTTTACAAACTAAACCTTCCAGAGTCAGCTAGAATCCATGTAGTATTCCATGCTTCACAGCTAAAGTTATGTTAGGGAAAGCATGATCAACCTTGTGTTTTGTTGCCAATTGTGACTCTGACGTATCTCCCGTCTATTCAGCCTTTTGTTGTTTTGAAGTCACGTGTCATACCCAAAAGGACTCGGCCAGTTCAACAATTCTTGATTCAATGGGAAAATGGTTTAGTCGAGGATGCTATCTGGAAAGATAACTCACTACTGGCTCAAGCTTATCCTCACTTCCACCTTGAGGACAAGGTCAAATTCGATGGCGGGAGAATTGTAAGGAAAAGGAATGCAATGAACCTAGAGCCTGACCAACGTGTGGGACCCGAAGGAATAATCAAGGAGGAACACATGGCAGGAGGCAAAAATGTTAGAATTAATTGACGAATTAATTCTATTAGTGACTCATTTGAAATATTATGATGGGCCCAATTGTGATTTAATAAAATTTAAAGACCTATTGGTTACTATTATGGGAAGTGATAATAAAATAAAATAAAGATAAAATAAAAAACCGACTTGATGGACGTTAGTTTATAAAATTGATTGGGGTTCTGTCTCTGGCCATAATGTTGTTTTCACAGTAACCCATCACAAACATGTGAGGAGAGAAAAGTAAGGCAAAGAGATAGATTGAGAAACTGTGGTTGAAGAGCACACAAAAATTACAACTTGAAGAACGCATATTCACAGGATCTCTATGGATCAAGGTTAGTGCTCTATTTTGTTCTATCGTGTGAGAATCCTAAATTCTAAAGATCCTTAATTGTTTTACATGTGGTATCAGAGCAAGTTGTAGGATTTATGATTCTCCTGTGATGTTTCTCTTTTTATGATGCTTGTTTCCAATTTTTATGAACCCTAATTAAAGTTTTAAGGGTTATTTAAGTTTTCTGCCGCTTTAAAAATTGAATGTGAATGCCATGGTTGGAAACGAGAATTGAATTTCGCTGCTGAAATTCCATCCCGTTGCTGCCATTAATTGGAATTGCGTGCGTGGTTTAACTGCAAATAAAATATGTGCATAATTGAATTAGAAAAGCTATTTGTCTTTTCTCAATTAATTGATTTGTGGATCCCGAATGAACTTCACATAATACATTTGCTATATCAAGGGCATGAACCTTTTTGTTTAGAATTAATGGAATGTATTTCATCGTAGTGTGTGCATGCTTTTCACTTACATGTATAAGTTGGTTTTGATGTGGATTGCAAACTGCTGGTTCGTGTGTTACTGTTGCAAGCATTTTATTAGGTATGCGGTTGGTATTCAAACGTGGATAACTTTTAATTCAAAAGTTATTTTCACTTTTACGTATTAAGTTTTGGAATCCTATTAAGTTAATTGGATTCGAGTACAATTTTTTTATTGGTTTACGTTATCAATAAAATTATATGTTATCAATAAAATTAATGTTAATTATTTTATTTATATAAATAATTAATAATTTTATTTTAATTTGCAATAATATTTATGTTTGTTATTGTTAAATTAAAATTAATAAGGATGCTATATAAAGTTTATAGTAATTAAATGTGTAATTATTTATTTGAAATCAAGTATGATAAATTTTCTTAGTCATCAAAGTGGCCAAAATTTTAAAGTTTTTGTGATTTCAAATTATTAATATTTTTATTTCAATTACCCATAGTATGGATGCTAAATTATGAATAATTGATTAATGGGTTAATTGAAATTCATTAATTATAAAGCATTTTAGGATCGCCCAAAGGTTGATTAATTGTTCTTATAATTAATGAGCATGAATATAGATAATTTTGTATGCGTCACTAGTTATATATATACCCAAAGGCAGTAGATGATTCTAGTTGATGCATATTTTAATTATCAATAATATTATAATATGATTAGCATCATTATGTTTATGTTTGTGAATTATTGGATCTCCAAAAGGAGAACATTATGCATAGAATGATTGTTTATGTCTGAATTTGTTTTTACGTTTAGTTTTATGACTCAAAGCATTAATGTTAGGCATGTGTTAATTGCAGTCTCTGTTTCGGTATCTTTACACTCGCATGCTACGTCTGTTCTAGTCTTTAATGGGTTGAATTTTCCTTACTGGAGTGAACAAGTCCAATTTCACTTAGGTGTGTTAGATCTTGATCTAGTTTTTCAAGTTGAAAAGTCGGCTGCTAGTAGCAATGAAGAGAAGGCCTATTACAAAGCTTAGGAAAGGTCAAACAGACTTAACTTAATGTTTATGAGAATGAGCTTAGCAAGCAATATTAAGTCAGTTCTCCCCAAAATCGATAACGTAGAAGAATTTATGAAATTTGTGGAAGAGCGCTCCCAAACTGCTGATAAATCTCTCATTGGGACACTGATGAGTACGTTGACCACCATGAAGTTTGATAGTTCACGTACTATGCATGAGCATGTTATCGAGATGAAAAATATCGCAACAAGACTTAAGTCTCTAGGAATGCCAGTGGGTGAAGGTTTTCTCGTGCAGTTCATTCTAAACTCATTACCGTCTGAGTATGGTCCGTTCTAGATGAACTACAACACCATGAAAAACAAGTGGAATGTGCATGAATTGCACAGTATGATAGTTCAGGAGGAGACCCAACTAAAGAACTTAGAAAGCCACTTTATTCAGTATGTGAAAAATCAAGGAGTTGTTGGAAAGAAAGTTGCTAAGAAACATGGAAAGGGTAAAGGACCACTGAAGATTGACGAGTCCGCAACCAAAATCTAGAAGAAAAATGACAAATGTCATTTCTGTGGGAAGTCTGGACATTTCCAGAAGGACTGCATAAAGCGTAGAGCTTGGTTCGAAAAGAAAGGTGAGCATAATGCTTACGTATGTTTTAAATCAAACTTAAATGAAGCTCCCCATAATACGTGGTGGATTGATTCTGGATGTACGACTCATGTTTCTAATGTGAGAGATTTCTTACAACCTGAACCATAAACCCAAATGAGAAGTTCGTCTTCATGGGCAATAAAGAGAAAGTTTCAGTGGAAGCGGTTGGGACTTATCGTCTAATCCTCGACACTGGATATCACTTATACCTTATGGATACTTTTTATGTACCTAGTATCACTACGAATTTAATTTCTTTGTCAAAGCTTGATGTTGTTGGATACTCTTTTTAGTTTGTGAATGGTTGTTTCAGTTTGTTTAAGCGTACTTTTATGATTGGATCTGGTACACTTTATGATGGTTTATATAAATTGAATTTGGATAATTTATATGTCGAAACTCTTGTGACTTTGCATCACAATGTTGGCACTAAACGTAATTTAGTGGATGAACGATCTGCTTACTTGTGGCATAAACGTTTGGGACATATTTCCAAAGAAAGAATGCAAAGATTAGTAAAGAATGAATTTCTTCTGGATTTAGATTTTACTGATTTGAATGTGTGTGTGGATTGTATTAAAGGCAAATAAACAAAACACACAAAGAAAGGAGCCACGAGAAGCACTCAGCTTCATAAAATCATACACACTTATATATGTGGTCTGTTTGATGTAAATTCTTTCAATAAAGAGAAATACTTCATCACCTTTATTGATGATTTTTCGCGTTAGGGACATGTCTATCTATTGCATAAGAATGTTATGACATCATATGATTCAAGTGGGAGAATGTTAGAACTAATTGACGAATTAATTCTATTAGTGACTCATTTGAAATATTATGATGGGCTTAATTGTGATTTAATAAAATTTAAAGAACTATTGGTTATTATTATGGGAAGTGATGATAAAATAAAATAAAGATGAAATAAAAACCAACTTGATAGAAGTTGGTTTATAAAATTGATTGGGGTTCTGTCTCTAGCCATAATGTTCTTTTCACAATAACTCATCACGAACGTGTGAGAAGAGAAAAGTAAGATAAAGAGATAAATTGAGAAACGGTGATTGAAGAGCACACAAAATTACAACTTGAAGAACCCATATTTACAGGATCTCCATGGATCAAGGTTAATGCTCTATTATATTTTATCGTGTGAGAATTCTAAATTCTAAAGATCCTTAATTGTTTAAAAAAAAACATGATGAGCACGGGTGGAAATAAATTTCTGCCGTACACTTAATTTCTTTTTCTATAGATACTCCTTAATGCTTCGTTATTGTTCTATTGAAATACCTTATTTCAAAATCTGGCATACCTTTCAAATAACTTCCTTTAAACTACGTATTTTTAATCAGCAATAAATTTTTCCATAAACATTGGTTGTTGACCTTTGTCGGTAGTAGTGGCACAAGACTCATATATTAAGTATCCTGCTTATTTATAATATTCTGTTGGAAAAAGAGAAGTAATTAGAATTTTTGAAAATTACATAATTGACTAAAATTTAAGTTACAACATAAACATAATATTATTAATGTTAATATGTTACAGTAATATAAAATATATTTTCATATAGCATAAATGATTTGACTAAAAAAATGGAAAGAGAAAGCGACCGTGTGTGGATGTTATATATATATATATATATATATAATTATTCATAGATTTTAACCAAAATTTTTTATCTAAAATATTATATTCAAAATTTATATATTTAATATTATTATCATTAATTCAATAAAAATAATATATAATTTAATATAATTATAATTATAAAAAAATTGATACACAATAAGTGTTTTTTCATATTCTGAACTTATCAATAATTGAATTATATAACTAAATCTTTCAGATATTCTTTTTTCAATGTAAATAATTATATTATCTACAAAATATTCATTTTTCATCTTATTAATGTGTATAGATTGATTCAAAAGTTTTTACAAACTTTCATTTCATTTATGCGATGAGCAACTATATTATTTTGTTTTCATTTTCACTACTAGTTTCTCTATTATCAATTTTGAAAAATGAATTTATTCTTTTGTCTTTCATGAATATACCTGCTTAAAAACGAAGTTTAAGACTAAAAATTAATTTATCATAATCTAATAAAAAATTTAAGAGACATACTAAAAATAATTATGATAATCAAGTCAATATTAAAAACCGGCTATGAAAAATCACATAATATATTATTTGTTATTTTATACTCATAAAAAATAAATATACAAAGGAGTCATGAAATAAAAAATAGTGATAAATATTAAACAAAATATTTTATTATTAAGGGAAACAAGAGAGAATTACCTTTTTTCTTTAATGGAGAGAAGATATGAAAAAATGAGGACATAAATAATGAAAATTTTTGTTCTTCAATAAAGAAAAAAAAACATATAAGCATAAGAGATGAGTACAATATTACATATAGGCAAAACCAATTTATCTTCTTCTACCCATTCCTTCGAGACAACAATTAATTGATATTTATACAAAATCTCTTACACTAGCACCAATTAGATTCATATTTTCCAAACTCGAAATGATTAACATACATTCTTAATCATAAATAAGATTGACTTTTATTCTACTATTCGATTATATTAGAAACTCGAAAGACAATTGAAGAAAAAATAAAAAATATTTTAATTATATTTTATATTATATTATATTTTATATTTTATTATTTTATTATACTTTATAAAAGAAATAGAAAATATCTAATTTAATTTTCATTAATTTTTCAATATATTACTACTTAATTTAAAAAGATACATATTATTTAAAAAATTTAAAAATACGTATAATGTAAGAAAGTATTAAATCAATTGTTAAATATATTTAATCAATGGGTTTTATCATACACTAGTGAACTACTGTACATTTTTTTACGACACTAAATGATAATATAATAATAATTATTATAATTATAAAATTAAATATAAATATTTTTTATAATTTTATTGTAAATAGTTCTTATTTTTTTTAAGTAGCTTTATAACTAAGAAAATGGAAATGTTAACCTTTGTCCTAAAGACACTCTTTAAAGTATAATTAATTATCTTTGATTCCACTCTATTTATGTTGGAATATGGAATAATTAACTCAACTAAATAAAATAATATAAATTCACATAATAGTTGTTATAAATTCTTCATTAATATATTAAATTAAATTTTTTATATTGCTAGATTTATGTCAATATAATCAATAATTTCATATATTAAAATATTATTTTTTTTAACGTGAACTAGTAGACTGACATGTACGCATCCGCACCGGTTGTATTTTGTATATTAAAATAATAATATAGTGAAAATATTATGTAATAAAATATCATGAAAATTAGGTTATATTATTGTAAATGTTGTAAATGTAATTAAAGTAATGAAGTAGTAAATTTAAGTGATGCAAAAATAATTTCAGTTTTAAAGATAATAAATAGAATTGATATCAGAATGTAGTCCAATTAATTGATTTTACTAAATAATTATAATAGTCTTTGACCCATGCATGTATGCACATTTTTTTTCCAAATATTTTTAGAATAATAATATAATTATTATTATATTATTTAACTATTAAAAATACTAATACTAATATTAATATAAATTATAAATTATAAAAATTTCAAAAGATTAAAAATCTAGCAAAATTATTTAGTGTAACAACATTTTTTATAATTAAAAGATAAAACACTTATATTAATAATACTATATGAATAATAATAATAATAAAATAATAATGATACCAATACTAAAAAAAAAATAATAATAATAATAATAATGATACCAATACTAAAAAGCTAATGATAATAATAATAACAATTCTATAAATAATAATAATAATGAAAAACAAAATAAATAAATATTACAAGTAATTGAGATATGATCCCGTAGAAAATAAATGTAAGATGTGTGTCTAACTATTATAATAATAATAATAATAATAATAATAATATTAATATTAATATTAATAATAACAATAATAATAATAATAATAATAATAATTAATAATAATAATAATAAAAAAATAATATCGCGTAATGATAAAAATAAAAATAATAATAATAACACTAAAAGAATATCGCATAGTGATAAAAATAAATAATAATAATAATAATAATTACAACTACATATATAAAGAGATAAATATCTCTGGTGTCCTTTTTTGTATTTTTTTTAATTTTATCCTCTTAGTTATTATATTTTATATTTAAATAATTATTTATAAACAAATTATTTTTCAGTTTTATTATTTTACTAATTTTAGTAACTGTTATTTTGAATTGAAATAATTGTTCAAATTTAAAATAAATGAACAACGAAACAAATAAAAAAGGCAAGAAATTGAAATATGATAAGTAAAAGTAAAATTTGTATCTAACCATAATAATAAAAACAACAACAACAATAATAATAATAATAATAATAATAATAGTTAATAATAATGAAAATAATACTTATAGTTGTTAGTAATAATGATCATAATAATTATAGTTGATAATAATAATGATAATAATAATTATAGTTAATAATAATTATTATTATTATAATTATAGGTAGAGATGATGATGATGATAATGATAATATTAATAAATATCATAAAAATTAGGTTATATTGTTGTAAATGTTATTATTAAAGGAAAAAAGTTGTAAATGCAATTTCAAATATAATAAATAAAATTGATATCACAATATGGTGCAGTTAATTAATTTTATGAAATAATTATAATAATTTATGACCCTTGTGTGTACGCATGGTTTTTTTACTTTTATTTTTATTCCAAATCTTTTTAGAATAATAATATTGTAACATCCCATTTAATAGTTTTTCACACTATCAAACAAAACATTATATCACGATCAAACATCGCAGATAGTCGGGATAACAGTCATATACACATAGTATATGAACCTAGTACAGTCCTCCGAACTATTACTTCTACATATATATATAGATATATATATATATATATATATATATAGATATAGATATAGATATAGATATAGATATATACAAAGTAAGAGAAGGTGAAAAGGATGCTAAACTACACCACTCCAAAACATACAGCCAAAATTAATTACCACGGACACTCCCTGCCATGCTCCAACTCCTACTCAGGAGGGGTATCTCCACCTGGTTTCTGCTCTGCTCCCACCAAACACAGGTGATCATAGCAAAAGGATAATATGCAAAAGCAGACACAAACAAGAAGGGTAAGCTAACTGAAAGAAACAACATAAATACACTTCGCAATTAGAGATATCATTCATAGCATATAATTCAATCATAATTTTATCGACTCGATATTCGGATTGTGTAAGGGACGTTGGAGCTCTTGGTGGCTTGCACCTGTAACGATTCCCAGACTTTGCAGAGTCTGGACACATGGAGTATTCACCCGACCGTTCCTAGGGTAAGTCCCTTCCACGTCTAAGACTTGATCAAGTCCGACGACGAGGACCTCTTGCTACTCCTCACGACATAATCCATTCTACTCTATCTGAGCTTGAATGATTATTGGAGTTTCAGGATACCAACCATTATAGATTCCTCACATCCTTACACACACTACAATTCCACTTGGATTTCCCTTGAAATTCCATTTTAACCTCATCTTCTCATAACTTATATTCATCCAATTAAATCATACAATACATCAATGGTAGCATTCCAATCATACAGGGCCTAAGTTGCACAAAGATGCATTAAAACATATATTTTTACCAAAGAAAATATATTTGAAGCACTACCACTGCAGTAGCTCTCGCTCAGGCTAAAAAGTCTAGCCTAGGTGAGAGGTTATCTCGCTCAGGTGAGCTAGTCTCGCCTAGGCGAGACACTAACAGTGGCAAAAGAGAAAACCTGGGCGAACTCTCGCTCAGGCTAGGTTGGTTCGCCCAGACGAGATTGTTATCTCGCTCAGGCGACCTCAGCTCGCCTAGGCGAGACTTTGCGCAGGAACAGAAGTGCGTTTCCTGATGCTTTCGCTCAGGCGAGAGTAACTCGCCTAGGCGAAAATACCAGGTCACAAACCTATTCCCACATGCAGCAGACCAGTTTCTATCAATCACCAAGTAATTTTCACCAATTCACGCAATACAAACACGAATTCATCACTCAATTACATAATTCAAGCTCATCCATGGATTTCCTATTCAAATTTGAGAAGAGGAGTTAGCTTCCCTTACCTCTATATATCTTTCTAATTAACTAGGATCCTCCCACTCAAGAGTTTCAGCTGTACCACTTAGTGAACTGGAATTACAGGTTCAAATATGAGAAGGGTTCCCAACAGCAGAAAGAGGTTCTACAAATTTTCGAATTAAAGAGGAATGTAAGGGTTGGGAGTGACTTACATGGAGGAAAAGGAGGAGTTGAAGCTAAAAGGAGAGATTCTGAATTGGTCCCGGGTTTGGATTCTGCAACAGAGGAAGAGTGATTCAGAATTCTCTTTTGGTAGAGAGAAGGCAGAGGAAAAGAAGAGGGAGAAGGGGTGCTGTGAAGTGCAAAGTGTTTCAGTGGTGTGGGTGGCAGAGAGAAGAGAGATCAGGGGCTGAAATTTGGGTCTTCACAAATATAATTGTTACTATATTTATTTTAACCATTAAAAATAGTTGAATTTTTTAGAATAATTATAGTTGATAATAATAATTATACTTAATAATAATAATAATAATAATAATAATTATAGTTAGAGATGGTGATGGTGATAATATTAATAAATATTATGAAAATTAGGTTATATTGTTGTAAATGTTCTTATTAAAGTAACGAAGTTGTAAATTCAGTTTCAAATATAATAAAAAAAATTGATATCACAAAATGATGTAATTAATTGATTTTATGAAATAATTATAATAGTTTATGACCCGCGTGTGTATGGACGATTTCTTTACTTTTATTTTTATTTCAAATCTTTTTAGAATAATAATATAATTGTTATTATATATTTAACCATTACAAATAATAATAATATTAATATAAATTATCAATCGTAAAATTTTTAAAAAATTAAAAATCTATTTAGCAAAAAGTATTTAGTATAATAACGTTTTTTATAATTTAAAAAAAACAATTATAATAATAAAACCACTATGAATCATAATCATAATAATAAAAATAATAATAATACCAATAATAAAAAGCTAATGATAATAATAATAGTGTTTATACTATAAATATCAATGCCATTATTAATATTAAGACTAATGTTAACGATAATAATAATCTAAAATTATATCTAAAGATATACAGTAACTAAAACAAAACAAATTAGAATATTTCTAAATTTATGTCAATATAATCAATAATTTCAGATATTTAAATATTATTTATTTTTTTAACGTAAATGCTGCGAAAGGTTCTCTTAAAAGTTAAAAAAAGAAAACTCAATGAATATGTAAATTCATATTTTAATTGCTTTTCTATTTTTGGTAAAACTTTTATATGTTTAACATTTTATTAGTGAATATATTAGGTTGCTTACATTTTTTTTTCGTGTATTGTTTCTTTTGTTAATTTAATATTTTTTTCTTTAATTATACTTTGACTTTTAGCAACAAAATAAAATCAAAGAGAAATGGTTAAGAAAAATTTAACAATACAACGTTAAAAATATTTTATTATTTTTGTAAAACAAATATGTTATCAATTAGAATTGTATAACACTTCCAATTTCAATTATCTAAATAAAGTAAAATTATATTATAGGTCAAAATTTATTTATGGTAACATTTAATTATAAACTTTTGTAAACTTCGATGCATATTAATTATTCTTAATAAACGTTTTAGAGTACCGATTATTTGGACCTTAAAAAAAATAACTGTAAAAAAAATTCAAATTAAAATAAAACCGTGAAATGCTAATAATTTAATTAAAAAATTACATAATTTAAGATTAAATTATTTATTATATATATATATATATATATATATATTCAATAACATATTTTAACCATAAATTTAAATAAAATACAATAAAACATTCATAAATTTCAAGTAAAGTCCAAATAATCTATTTAAATAATGTTTAATGATAGTTTACAATGAAGATTTTTTAAAACCAATTGATAAAATATAATTCATTCAAAATCAATGTCTAAATGTTTTTATCATATTTTATTAATTTTTTTTAATTCAGATTAGAGTAGGTATCCACGAGTACGAATACTATGATATTCGTACCCACCCTGTTAATATACGGATATAAAAAATATTTGTACTCGTTATTTGTGAATATCCATTTACCGTATTTATTTTCTATCCGTTACGAGTTTTATACGCAGATTTTTTAAGATTAATAGATGATATCATAATTAACCTATAACATATACTCAACTAACATATGAACGCATACTTTTTAAAATTAAGAAACCAAAATATTATAATTTAAAGAAAACTCAGAACACATTAGGGATTGAAAGAAAGGAAAAGTGTGCAACTAGTTCTAGAAGTTAACAATTAAAAAGCACGAATCGTATCTCTCTATTTTATTGATAATAATGACGATAGGAAAGGCACAAACACTGAGTTCTAAATATCATTATGCATACATAAACTAGTGTTTAGCTCATTCTTAGTGATTAGGGTTCCAATGGTAGCAATTAGTTTTCCTAGATAAAGTTAAGCATGGTCCATCTTTTTTTACTATCCAACGACACGTTGTACAGTAGTCCGCATCCCTCTTTGCATCGAATATAACAAACTTGTGTGAGACATCTTCCCATTGAAAGGAACAATGGAACAACGTTGTTCCAAAGAAGTTAATTGCAAAACTCCACGAATAAGAAGCATTTGAACGAAGATCTTGCACGCCAAGATCATTGTCTGCAGATTTACAGTGAAGGAAGAGGTCAGGTCCTCCTTCTAAATTATTTATGACAATTACAGTTGTTTCTGGTCCCAAAGCATTGCAGGTTGATAAAAGCATAAACCAGAAAAGTAAGAACACACTTCTAGTACCTACAAACATTGCACCTTTTCCAATTATCATATCCTAGTAGAAGCATGTACCACATTTAAAGGGAGGTTTTAGGTAAAAATGAATACTCAAAACCTATTAGACCAAGATAACAGTACAAAAAAAATTCTTCCTTTATTGACGACAAAAAATTATTATTTATTACAGTGACAAATGTACATATCAATAAATAAAATAAAATTATTAGATACTAAAATAGTCACTATTATGAATAAAACATTATAATTGATTTATAAATTGTCTTTAAAATTTAGTTTTTAAGATTTTGGTTATCAAAGAAATTAGTTTATAAATTAGTCATTAAACATTAACTAATGAAGTTTTGATTATCAAAAAAAATAGTTTTTAAATTAACCTTAATTAAATAGTGACCAATTATAATTTTTTATTTATAATAATGACTATTTTAATAATATTTTTTTATTTTGTAAATTGATATATAAATTGGTTTCTATAATTACTAACAACTTTTCATAGTTAAGATCGGTTATTATTTTTCTTTTCGTAGTGTAAAGTGTAAGATAAAAGCATCTTTTGGAAGAAATAATGGAATTGATTACTAGTTAAAAATAATTAAAAAAATATTAAATTTTAAAAAAGTTTATAATTCATTAATTTTGACCTAAATAATTAATAATAACCATTAATACAGTTTTACTTTATTTAAAGGATAAATATGCATGTTTTATTGATGTAAATATAATTGTTTTATCTAACATCTGGTGAACTTTTTTAGAAGAATAATGATATTTTAACTACTAAATTTTAACAACTTTCTCTTACAATATGAGATGTCATTTTTTAAATGGTTTTGGAATATTGAGTATAAAAAATGGAAAACTAGTGAACCACTTAAAAAATGTCATCTAAGGTTGTAAGAGTAAGTTGTCAAAATTTAATAGTCAAAAAATCATTTTTCTTTTTAAAATTCATGTTAACTTAATAAACTCCTTCGATGAAGAAATAAATAATATTTTAATACTTGAAATTATTAATTATAAAATTATAAAGTTAACCATATAAAAAATTTAATTTAATAGATAAATGATTAATTTATAACAATGGTTATATAAATTTATATTATTTTAATTAATAAAATTAATTATTCTAAATTAATAAAATTAAAGATCATTAATTATATCCTAATTAGTTATTTTAGGACATTAGTTAGCTTTTTTATTAATTATAAAATTACTTACAAATTATAAAATTACTTACAAAATAAATACAAATTATTTATAATAAATTTATGAAAATAATTTATATTTAATTTTATAATTATAATAATAATAATACTAATTTTACTATATTTATTATCAATAAAGAAGGGAACTGTAACGCATGTATGATAAAATCCATTAATTAAATAAATTTAACAATGATCTAATATTTTCATACATCTAATCTAATATACAAATGAGAACCTAACCATCGGAAGATTTTGAATATTTTATTATTTTGTCAACCAAAGTATTCAAAAAATTTTAACCACAAATAGAAAAACGCGTATGCAACATTTGTTTTCAGCTAAAACAAAGCTAGTCTCACCTCTCTCTCTCTTTCTCTCAGCCTTCTCTCTTCATCTCATTCTCTTATTCTTCTCTCTTACTCCATAAATCTCTCTCTTCTTCTCTCTTCTTCTCCATTGCATGGATTTTTCACTAACACAAAAAGGTCTTCTACGTTTGGTGTTTTTTGCTTTTCTCGTCTGCTTTAGGTCAGACGTAGTAACGATAGTCGTAAATTTACGTCTAACTATGCATTAACAGACGTAAATTTACGTCTGGTACATAGTTTCAGACGTAAATATTTATGTATGATTTTTTGACAAATTATCATGAATTTGCATCGTTAGCCCACCACGTGAAACGTAAAAACAACTACAGCCCATTCACATGCCAGATCTCCACAAAGTCATCACGCAACCACGACGCAGTCATCGGAGCACCACCACCTCCATAGGAGCAGATGGCGCTTCACCACGCAAATCAACCACCAACCACAACGAGCACTTGTTGAAGTCGATCCACTTCCTACAACACTTCATCTTATCGAAAATGAAGATGCCAATCACACCGTAGATCCATCTCCAAATAGCTGTTGAAAAAGCACATGAGAGCCACTGCACCATAAGCAAACACCCTCTGCGACGTTGCCAACCACAGTCCTCTGCCCTTGCACTTCGACCAAATTGCCACTAATGTGTCTGCAAAAAATTGGGGGTTTCAACGTAAATGGAGGTGCACCAAAACGAAATCAAAAGAGGAACAAACCCCTCAACAATCTATCACACGATGAAACACTAGTGCAGTCGCAAAACCACAAATTCGCTTTCTCGCGCAGTCGCGGCGCTGTGGGGAAGAAGATTAGGGATTTATGTGTTTTAACATTTACGTCTGATGCATTATAGTCAAACATAAATTTACATTTGGCTAGGACAAATCAGACGTAAATTTACGTCTGATGGGACAAATCAGACGTAAATTAACGTTTGACTCTAACGCGTCAGACGTAAATTTACATGCGGCGTGTGCAATCAGACGTAAAAAATGAGATTTACATTTGACCCTAGGGTGCCAAATGTAAGCAATTGATAACTTATTTACAAGTTTGCCATCAATCATTTTTTATGTATGATTCTAGTGGGTCAAATGTAAAATTGCAGACATAAAATGTCTATTTTGTGTTAGTGTTTTACTCTCAAATTCATGACCACCGTGACCAACAACAAAAAGGTAACAACTTTTCTGCGTTTTTCTTTCTTCTACCATATCTAACTACTTTTTTTGTGTGTTCTCTATTGGATGAGTGTTTTGCTCTCAGATTTACTTTTCATTGTATACTGTTCGATGAATATTTTCTTCTCAGATCAAATTATTTTTGTATATTTTTTCTGTGTTGCTATGATATTTTGCTCTCAGATATACTTTTCTTTGGGTTGATGTTTTTTTCCTAAGATTCATGAGCACCTTGACGAATACAAAAAAGGTAACAACTGCTTTTCTATTTTTTTTCGTTCTTCTACCATATCTAACTACCTTTTTTGTTGTATTTCTTTGTTGGATGAATATTTTGCTCTCATATATACTTTTCTTTGTATATTTTTTCTGTGTTTGTATGATGTTTTGCTTTTAGATGTACTTTTCTTTGTGTTGATGTTTTGCTTTGAGATTCATGAGCACTGTGAAGAACACCAAAAAGGTAACAACAAAACATTCTTGAGCACTCTATTTGATGAATTTTTTCTTCTGAAATCTACTTTTTTTTTGTATTATTTTTGTGTTTGATGGATGTTTTTCTCTCAGATCTACTTTTTTTGTTCTATTTTTTTGTTGGATGGATGTTTTGCTTTCAGATCTACTTTTCTTTGTTGACAAGATGTGTTGGATCAATTTTTTTGTGTTTGATCTACTTTTCTTTGTTGTATTTCTCTATTTGATGGGTGTTTTGTTCTCAGATTTACTTTGTTGTGCGTTTTTTCGTTCTTCTACCATATGCAACTACTTTTTTTGGTTTGGGTGTTTTGGTCTCATATCTATTTTTCTTTATTGAAATTCTCTGTTGGGTCGATGTCAAAAAGGTAATAGCTTCTTTTGTTATGTTTCATTTTTGTTCTTATTTTCCTTTATTTTGTTTACTTCTACCATATTTAGCTACTCTTCTTTGTTGTATTTATCCGTTGGATGGTATTTTGCTCTCAGATTAATCAATATGGTTTAGAACACTAGAGAGGTAAGAACTTCTCTTATTCTACCATATTTGACGTGATATGTAATTATTTTTGTTTGTATTATTCTTCTGTTGGATCGATAGTTTTCGTTGAGATTCATTATTTGATTTAAGAATGCCAAAAGAGTTCAATGCTTTTCTTCTCCTGTCTGATTTTGTCTTCTTCATGTGATTTCTTTGTATGATTTAGTTGTTGGATAAACTTTCTTTTAGATTCATTATCTGATTGAGGCAGGGACATCCATGAAGATTTTATGCAAAATGGTTCAATGAACTCATTGAAAAACAACAAAAAGGTGAAATTTGTTCAGTCAATAGTTATCTGCGAAATGGTTTACATTTTTTAAATGATTTAGTTGTTGGAGCAATTTTGTATTGAGATTCATTATCTGATTGAGGTAGGGACATCCATGAAGATTTTATACAAAATGGTTCAATGAACTCATTGAAGAACAATAAAAAGGTGAGATCTCTTCATGCAATAGTTATCTGCAAAATGGTTTACATTTTTTAAAACTTTATTCATTTTTGTTAATTAACAAAGTTCATTAACATGATTCACTCTTCAAAGTTTTATTTTTCAATATTATCAATACTTTATTTTTTTAATGACTTTTCAATATTTTTCAACATTATTTTATATATAATACTGAATTTAATTATTTACTTGGCAAGTACATGCAATTAATTTGAACCATCATGATCTACAGGTCTGACTTTTGGCATAGCTATACCTATCGTTATATATATTATTTTTATATTTATCAATATATATAATTGTAATATTTAATTATTTTCTTATATCATTTTTTATATAATATTAAATGAAATTATTTAGTTCCCAATGACATGCATTAAATTTGAACCATCATGAGAAGCATTTCTAACAGTTGGAATACCTATCTTTATCGTTCTGTCTTTGTATTATATATACTACTAATGTTTATCAATTTTGTACTTCTTCATATCAATTTTGTACTTCTTCATTATCGATCTTCTTTTGTTTGCCTATAATCTTCTTCTATCTTACCAATCTTATTCTATTACAAATCTTCTTCTCTAACCAATATTCTTCTGTTACCAAACATTTGTAACACTCTATTCCACATGGAACCAATCCAATCTCCACAATCCATACGTTATGCTGAAGTTATTGCAAGATTCATTACGATGTTTATCCAAGGCCAGATGCTTATCTTTTTTAATTACATTATTATATTTTACCATCGATATGCTTTTGAATAGTTTTGAATATTTTTCTTTTACAAGGCATTTGAACACATTGATTGAATGTTCCTAATATGTATTTGGAATGAGATCGGTTCATAGTAGACCATTGTTGATGACGACCTTAATGTTCACCAAGTTCCATACAACATGGATATTCATAATCCAATGATTACCCAAGGTTGGGAATCTTTAAGATCTTGCTATGGTAGTAAGTCGGACAAAATATTTGTGTTATTCTATGTTGGAAATTGTTTTTTTTAGAATCTATTTCTCTAGACGTTCTGTAGACTCCCAAATCCAATCCAACTCCCTGAATGATATTGTCATTCGTTGTCTGTTGACTATGTCAAGTTTAATTCACTTCAAAGTTAAACTCACCCAATATTATTGTGAAGCCAACCACCTGGTAAGATCTTTATTTTTTTTTATCTTTGTATCCATTCTTTCAAAGTTTACTTTCATTATTAATAAGTATTATGTTTTGTTGTCTTTATGCAGTATTTGAAAAAAAAAACTTTGTGAATTATTATCGCAATAGTGGACTTTCAAGTATTGTGCTCCATGGACCGTTAGGAGAAATCCAATGTAAGTTGCTCATAACACCAACATCTGTCAAGATAGGAGCTGGGTGGAAGAATTTTTGTGCACTTCATCATCTATCAGTGGAGTTCAGCTTTGATTTGTTCTTCGAAGTTAAAATTGAAAGACCTAGCACTCATGTCAAAGTCCTATATAATTTAGATATATTTTAATATATATACTTTTTAAATCGAACTTCTAATGTATGGACTTTATTCTCATGTATATTTTAATATATTTTGTTTTTTTTTATGTCATATAAATCTCGTACAATACATGATTTAAATTGTCAAGTTATTTAATTTAATCAAATTAATTAAAATGTAAAGTATTTGATAGTTATAAAAAAAGTTAAAAAAACATTTAAATATCTTATAATCATTATACAGTCTGGGTTAAGATTTTGTTGTATTCCTATAAAAATTTGATGGTTTTCGATTCCCAAGAGTGACTACATAATTGATCGTGCAACGGAGCATATTATATTTATTTGAATAAATAAATTTTATAAAATATTCTTTACTAATTGCTAATATATTAATAAACAGACTCTGAACAAAGAGTCATGATTTTAATGCTTCACCATTCCAACATGAAATCATCATTGACTGTTCTCGCATTCGAAAACCATTTTATTTGAAATTGACACTGAAACGTCATATTCCTGAAATTCCTACATTATGTACGAAAATAAAATTATTTAAACATATTATTACATGTTTTATTTTAATATTTTCTTTTAATATTTTATATTTTATTTCTATTTAATTAAGCTGTTAACAAAATTATTAATTTTTTTTACCAAAAATGTAATATCACGTACGTGGCATTTGTTCTCAGCCTTTTCAAAACCAAACCAAGTCTCACCTCTTTATCTTCCTCTCAACCTCATTTCTTCCTCTCAAACTTTTATTCTTCTCCCTTCCGCCATCAATGTCCGTCCTCCATCTCTCATACCGATTTTTTTCTTCTCAAAGTGGTAACAACTTTTCTTCATTTTTTTGTTATTCTACTATATTTCTCTGTTGGATGTATGTTTGACTCTCATATTCATGGGCACCGTGAATAACACCCAAAAGGTTACTAATTTTCTGCGATTTTTTGTTCTTCTTTCTATCCTATTTAACTACTTTTCTTTATTGTATTTCTCTTTTTGATTGATTTTCTTTTATCTCTGATTTACTTTCCTTTGTTTTATTTTTGTGTTTGATTGATTTTTTGCTCTTAGTTTCATGAGCATAGTGAAGAACATGAAAAATGTAATAATTTTTTTTTTGTTTTTTCATTCTATTACCATATTTAACTACTTCTCTTTGTTGTATTTATTTGTTTAATTGATTGATTTTTTGCTCTCAGATATACTTATTTTCTTTTGTGTTGGATTGATGTTTTACTCTTAGATTCATGAGCACAGTGAAGATCACAAAAAATGTAATAAATTTTCTGTGTTTTGTCATTATTCTACCATATTTATGTACTTTTATTTGTTTTATTTCTGTGTTGGATGTATGTTTTGCTCTAACATTCATGATGACCGTGAAGAAGACCAAAAAGGTAACAAAATTTTTTGTTGTCTTTCATTTTTGTTCTTCTTCTCTTCGATTTTGTTTACTTCTACAATATCTAACTAATTTACTTTGTTGTATTTCTCTATTGGATTGTACTTTGCTCTCAAATTAATGAATACTTTATCGAATACTACAAAGGTAAGAAATTCTCTTCTTTAACGATATTTAATTACTTTTGTGGGTTGTATTTCTATGTTTTATTGATGTTTTGCTCTCGTATTGATGAATATTGTGTAAAACACCAGAAATGTATGAGCTTTCCTTTTTCTCTTTGATTTTTTGTTCTTCTATTATATGCAAATGCAAGATTCATCAAAAGGGTCAGAGTTTTATGCAAAATGTTCCAATGAACTTACACTAGTGCAAAATGTCCATTTTACCTCGCCTTATATGCTTCGGTTGGCCAGGAACCGAAGCATATAATGGCGCGGTGGCATTTTTGCAATTAGAGCCAAGTTTTAGGCCTCGGTTCTCCAAATACC
>Ga0214542_1005607_pt1 | contig 23697 bp, 14 predicted proteins | sample CNSS1metaG_FD_160096 | JGI IMG/M metagenome (GOLD analysis project Ga0214542, IMG submission 160096) | Root nodule microbial communities from cowpea collected in UCLA plant growth center, Los Angeles, California, USA - CNSS1 | ecosystem: Host-associated > Plants > Roots > Nodule | place: USA...
TTCCTTCTTCTCTCCCTTAATCTTTCTTGATTGATTTAAACAGTCCATTAACCCAGAACTGTGAAATTGATTAATTGAGCTTTAAAACCTAAAGATTTATTCAAGATTCATCTTAAACTAGATAAAATCTTATTAATCAATTCAGATCCCTTTGTGGTTAAGATAATTAGACAAATCTGTTTTTAACAAAAGGAAGGTGAAAAGTGATTGTCACGTGTCACTTCTAATTTTTTTTTTATTTTTTTAATTTTAAAGAAAAAGTGTCCACATGTCAACTTAGCATTGTAACACATGACAGTAGCAGTGTCATGTGTCAAGCTAATGTCAATGTTACATGTCAAAATAGTATCATTACCACATATTAATGTCACATGTCTTATATTCAATTCAGTCTATATTTGTGTTAAATTGAACAAAATTAACTAAAATATTTTTTTGTAGTGAATAGGGAGTAAATTAAATAAAATTAACGAAAATTGAGACTGAATTGAATATAAGATACTGACATTAACACGTGGCAATGATACTGAGTTAACACGTGACAATGATACTAATACTACCATGTGTCACAATGCTAACTTGACACATGGACAACTTTTTCAAAATTAAAAAAAAGGTTAAGAATTAAGAAAATAAAAAAAAATTACGGAATAACACGTGACAGTCACAGTTCATCTTCCGTTGACAATTTAAACGTCGTCACAAAAAAGGACGAAATTGATCACAATTTACAAAAATTAGGATGTTTTTGAACTTTTCAAAAATATAAATACTAAATTGAACAAAGTAAATGAAATTTGAGACAAATTTGGGACCAATAATGTATTTAAGCCCAATTTTAATGAGAAATTCTTGTATTAATTGATTGTTGATATAGTTCGAGTAACATTTAATTTCTTAAATTAAGTCCGGGGAAGATAATGAATATGTATTCATCCCATTTTAAATTATTAAAACACTCAAACAAATTTTCTCTTTCTAGCCTTTAATTAATTTTGTTTCATTTGCAAAACCCTTCTTTTTCTTTTTTCATATAACTTTTCTAATGTTTGAACCCCAATCACTCTTGGCTAAACAATCTAGAGTAAATTCAATCACTTCTAGCTAATAATCACTTTTGACTAAGATTGAGTACTCTTTAGAATGCATTCATTCTTTGGAAATACATTGGCTTCTAATTAAAGATTTGGTGTGGGGAGAGGTTTAAAAGATCACATAGATTTTTGCACACTAGAAAGAGATGAAGTGTCTTACAATTAATGTAAGGTTTAAAAATATTCTACTAGTTTGTTATTCAAACACAAACAATGTTTGAACAATAAAATTGATAATATTTTTGCAATTCTTGATCACTTGTTTTTATTGTCTTCAACCGAAAAGATTTTTTAAATACAAAGTTGAAAAAAGAGTTATTATAAATCATTTAGTACTCGCCGACAAACTTCACTTCAAATTTTCATCTTCAAGACTTCTGATATTCACAAATATATGTAGAGATACATTAAATGTACTACATGTACTGCATTGAAGTTCTTAATAAATATGAAAATATAAAAACATTCTCTATAACATTTTTTTTATGAAAGAGAAATTTATTTACCAATTATGTCATATCTTATTCTTTTAAATTTACATTTTAGGGTTAAGATTGCGTAGAAATTATTTGACGATTTCATTTATATTAATTTAACAAAGACGACGAAAAAATATTAAGAGAAAAAGCAAAGAAAGTGACGAAGCTGAACACAATAAGAGGAAAGTATGGAGGAAGCAAGAAAGAAATAAAGAAGGCTGGGAAATCAAGAGAAAACTGAAATAATTATTTTTAGAAATTTTGCTTAGCTGAACTTCTCTGACTCTCAAAGAAAAATAATATTAAAAAAAATGGAAGAAACATTACCTAATCATCACGTAACGATATTATTCTCTACTTTAATTATTTAAAAATATATAAAAATATTATTAAAGCGGGAATTATAATACGTTTTTAAACATATTTTTTATTTGTGGACATAATTCTTTTGCAGAAATTAGTTAAAATTATTGATCGTTTTCATTCACTTTAATAGTATCGAAAAAAAAAGAGGCGGTCACTGACCATTATGTGAATGCGTGTTTGGATAGAGTATTTTAATGAAATAATTCATTTTTTTAAGAATGTAGATTTCTTTGTAATGAAATACTTTGTTTGGATAGAGAAATTAAAAAGTATTTTAAATGCAAGCATTTTTTTGAAGGATTTCAATTAGCTAAATTAGTAGAAATTCAAATACCCTCAAAATAGGTGAAATTTGAAATTCTTCTCACTCAACCTCACATTCTAGACGACCCGGACGGGCACGACGACCCAGACGGGCCGGACGACTCGGATGTACCCGACGATCAGGACGTGTCCGACGACCCGGACAGACCTGACGACCCAAACGGGCCCGATGACCCAGATAGGTGATGACCCAAACGGCCCGACGATCTAGACGAGCCCGATGATCCGAATGGGCCTGATGACCTAGACGGGCCAGACAACCCGGACGAACCCGACGACCTAGACGGGCCCGACGACCCGGACGGGCCCTTCCAAATCATTGGGCTCGTACACCCATTCGGGCCCAAAGACCTGGACAGGTCCGAGGACTAGGATGGGCTTGAGGACCCGGACGGGACCGACGACTTGGACACGTCTAACGACCCAAACAGGACCGACGACCCAGACGGGCCCGATGACCCGGACAAGCTTGATGACAGAGACGGTCCCAACGATCCAGACGGACTCGATGACTCGTACGAGCCAGACTATCCTGACGAACCCAACGATTTTAAAGGGCACGTACGAGTTGTCGGGCCCGTTCGAGTCTCGGGCCCGTCTAGGTCATCGGTTTTGTCCGGGTCGTCGGACGTGTCCAAGTCGTCGAGCCCATTCAAGTCGTCGGACCCGTCCGGGTCTTTGGGCTTGTTTGGGTGTACGGACCCGTTCGAGTCGTCGAACCCGTCCGGGTATTCGGCCATGCCCGGGTATTCGGCCCCATCCGGATTGTCGGGCTCGTTCAAGTCGTCGGGCCCATCCAGGTTGTCGGGCCCGTTCGGGTCGTCGGACCCGTCTGGAGCATTGGGCCAATGACCTAGACGGGTTTGACCGGGCCATATTGACGAACTTGACGGCACAATCGTGCAGTATGGGCCGTCAAGCCTCTAGATCATCGGGCCACCCAGCCTGTCTGGGCTTCCCGGTCGGTCCAGCTCAGGTGGGTCGTCGGGTCTAACCAATTCGGTTACGTAGTTGGGTATGCCCGACCCATCTGGGTTGTCGAGCATGTTTCTAAATTTATCACGAACTCAAAACATAATTAAGCATAAAATAAATATTGTTAAAATTAACTTTTATCTTACAATAAATTCAAATTTTTTTTTCCAAACAAGAAATTGAAATGTAAGGTATTTTAATTTCCTTATCCAAATAAGTTATTTAAAAAATGAATGGAATTTAATTACAAGCAATTCAAATACAAAGCATTTCAATTTCTAAACATGGTTGAAATGTTCTATCCAAACACAAGGTAAGAGAAAATATTTCTCATCAATATTAAAAAATTAAAAAAATAAGTCAGAAATACAAAGTGACACATTCAATATAATGTGTCCAAAAGAGAAGTAACACTATCTCTAAGACTAATTTTAACTTATTTTAGGATTAATTTTTTTTAGATTTTAACTTATTTAGATTAATTTTTATTAGATTTAGGAAAGATAATTATACTTGTTGTTTAAGAAAATAAAATGTATCATTTTTATATTAAATCCTTAGTAATAACATGTTTCCCTTATTGTTATTTTTTATTTTTTGTAATAAATTATTTAATAATTAACATTTGGAATAATATAGAGTGAGTATGCCACAAGTACAAATATAGATGTTAGCTAATGATGATGAATTTGAGACAAATTTTATATTCTTTAGATATATAGATGAGATGCAAATGATTTTTTATTTCAAGGATGAAGAGAGTCGTATCTGTAAAAATATGTCAATACACAAAAAGAGAGGGTTAAACTGTATTTTAAAACCTTTTGAAATAATTTTGCAAAGTTTTTTCAGATAGATGCTAACAGACAAAGTTTATTTTTGACAGACAATCTATCAAGTAGTTTCCTTCAACGTATTGTTTGATGAAGATAGTCAAATGCACCTTTAAATTTGATATGTGTTGTCATAAATGTTTTTCAAAACTTGTTTTGGCAACTCCTTCTTAAGCTAGATGAAGATTAATAACATGAAATCTAAAGAGACGAGGGACGAGGAATGAGATTTACACAAGTTGTTTAATACTAGTTTTCCTGTAAATAGCATACGACATCAAGTTCCCAATCAATTGATTGAGTTCAACTAAGTAGACTATTGTTGCAAAGATACAAGAAAATGATGTTTGGACCTCAATCATAATTAGCTAAACAACTTAAGTATTATTTGGAACAAACTCACTTATTGGTAAAAACTCGAGTATTGTTTGGATCTCGATCACTTCTGGCTAAACAATCCAGAGTAAACTCAATCACTTCTAGCTAACAACACAGAGTATTATTTGTAACCATAACCACTCCTGATTAAGATTGAGTATTCTTTGGAATGTAGTCACTCTTGGCTTTAAAACATAATCACTTATGGTTAATGATTTGGTGTAGGGAGAGATTTAAAAGACTATAAAGTTTTTCATACTAAAAAGGGAGGCATCGTCTCACAATTAGTGTAAGGTCTAAAAACATTCTACTAGTTTGTTATTCAAATGAAAACAATGGTTTAGCAACGAAATTGATAGTATTTTTGCAATTCTTAATCACTTGTTCTCCTCGCCTTCAACTAGAAATATTTTTTAAATACAAAATTAATAACAAGAGCTATTACAAATCATTTTTTACTCGTTGAAAGACTTTATTTCAAAATTTTCATTTTCAAGACTTCATCATACAGTGCATGTATGTTTAAATTTTTTATCTATTCTTTAAATTCATGGTATCTAAACATTAAGCCTCAATTAAAAAAAATTCAACTAACTTAAAATAAAGCATAAGATTCTACAAGACATATAACATTTCCAAAATTGATATGAGATACGTCATAATGTGCATTAGCATTGAAGCAGCTTATAAAGTATCTTTCAAGAAATTTTTTATGTTGACTTTATGAAATCTTCATTGGTAAATGTAAAAGGGTAAAAACATTCTCCGCAATAAGAAATAAACTCATAAGATTTTATTTAGGTACAACTTTCACTTAAAGTGTGTTATGTGCATGTAATGAAGCAAATAGAAGACAATGATTTATGGTTTCTTATTTAACACTTAATCAAAATTATTTCAACAAGGACAATGATATTTTGACCCACTCTTTTTTATTTATTTTTAATTCAACACTTCAATCACTATTAGATCATTACATCATTTGAAAAAATTAAAATAAATAATCTAATAATAATCAAAGAAATAAATTAAAAATAAATAAAAAAAATAAATTAAACTATCTTTGTCCTTCTAACAAAAGTTACATCGTGATCAAACTGCAATTTGAAATACTATATATATAATTATTTTAAGAACCGAAAAAGAAAGGCTGTATCGAGAAGAATCACGTTCAACTCTTACAACGATATTCAAATGTTGGGTAGCTGTCATCAATCAATATTCAACGGATGACTGAAAAAAAAAAAAACAGATATTGTTCATTAGTTTCCGCAAAACAATAGGTCACACATGGCGGCGCAGCTTGCAAAGTGGCGTAACCGACAAGAAGCAGAGTCAACGCCAAGTAACAGTTATTGTAGCACACAATCATTCTATTCTACAATTTCTGAGTGTGCAGAGAAATGGCCATTGCTCTTATCTGCAACTTTTTATTACTCTTTTCTCAGATTTGCAGTGCAGCTTTCACCATCACCCAGCTCGAACCACTCTCCGACAATGGCACCACCTTGGTTTCCAAGGAGGGAACCTTCGAGATGGGTTTTTTCAGTCCAGGGAGTTCCGACAAGCGCTACATCGGAATCTGGTACAAAAACATCCCTGTCAAAACGGTGGTTTGGGTGGCCAACCGCGACAATCCAATCACACACAACAACAATAACAACAGCGGCAGCAACAACAACTCCGGCACAAACAAGTTTGTCATAAGCCAAGAGGGAAACCTCGTACTCTTCACCGAGAACGAGACTCTTGTTTGGTCTGCAAATGCAACGAAGAAGGTTTCGAATCCAGTTGTGCAGCTCTTAGATTCTGGAAACTTGGTTCTAACTGATGCAAATGACGAGACTGTTTTTCTGTGGCAGAGCTTTGACTTTCCCTGTGACACACTGTTACCAGGTAGGAGGGTGAAATGAAATAATTAAGAAGATACATAATTATTTTTTATTATTATTGTATTAAAAAAATTAAACTGAATTTCTTTTTTACTTTTTAAAAACTTATTATTTTTTAATAAAAAAATAATTTTTTGACTACTAAATTTTAACAACTTTCTTTTATAATTTTAGGTAGTATTTTTAAAATGGTTCATGTTCTTATTCTCATTATTCTAAATACATTTAGAATGTGGAAGATGTCAATATTTTCGATATGTCTGCTTATATTAAATCAATTATACTTTACTATAGCATAAACACACAATCATTAACGTGTCCGTATTTTTGTCATATTATTTTATTTTATTTCATTCATTTAAAATTTAACTGGTGTAATAATATACCCTAATTTCAAATTTAATATACTTTTCAATATATACCCATTTTTTTTATCTCGTTTTATTTTAAGATTGAAGTATTATTTAGCATATTTAAATTTAAAATAACTCGTGTGATTAAAATGAGGTGAGGACAAATAAGATGTCAGAAGTTATAAAAAAAAAACAGGTAAAATATTAGTAGTTTGGGAGAATATTAAGTTTTAATAGTTATTTAAAAGAAAATAAACGAAAGTATTTTTTTTTATATAGTGATAGGAAAACATGTATGTACACAATTCTTAAGTTGTACGTAAGATAAGATGAAAATTATATTTTAAAATGATTCCTGGTAATAGTCAAGTTGAAAGAAGTGTAGAGTAATTGTAGTGCAGTTTCACTTGTTTAAATTCTTTCAAATCAAACTTTAATTAAATTCTTTAATGGATCTTTAGAGTCAAGATTATGTACTGAATTTTGAATTTTGTGTGTTATTCTTTTATTGTATTGATAGTATATTTTGAAGACTTTTAGTGTATTGGTAGTATATTTTTAAAAGCAGCAATACCAAATACTAAAAATTCAATGAAGAATTCAAATATTCAAACTTTAATATAAGTTGCACATAAAAAATTCAAATTTTCAAACTTTAAAATAAGTTGCACATAAAAAATTCAATAAAGAATTCAAAATTTCAAACTTTAATAGTTATATAAGAGAACAAAAACTTAATAAAAAATTCAAATTCCCGTCTAAGTCCAAAAATTTAATAAAGAATTGAAATTTCAAACTTTAATATAGGTTGTATGTGTATAAGATGAAAATTATATTTTAAAACGATTTCCTATGATAGTTAATTAAGTCGAAAGATTTTAGAATATTTATGATTAAATCAATTTGTTTAAACTCTTTCAAATCAAATATTACAACTCTAAATTTTCTTATGGCTTTTTAATATTTTCTTTCTTCAATTTCAATTTTGTTAAGAAAAATAAGAGTATTTAGTTAATAAGAAAATTTTAATTTTTATATTTATAAAAAAATGAAAATATTAAATGGAAAATAATGACCATAAAATAAAAAAAGTGTGTAAAGATTTGTTATAAAAAGTATGTATCAATGAAATTATGAATTTTATTTTGTTTCTTATATTATATAATTTTTGATGTGATTTAGTGTGAATTATTGATTAATTAAAATGTATGATTATATTTTTTTAAATAAATGATTCATATTAAATTGTTTCAGAAAATAAATTATTAAAGTAAATAAAAAATATATATATAGGATGATTGAGATTATTGATTGTTGTGACGATATGAACAGGGATGAAACTTGGGTGGGACTTGAAAACCGGTCTGAACCGGAAACTAACAGCATGGAAAACATGGGACGATCCATCTTCCGGGGACTTCACATGGGGGGTGGAGTTAGGAAGCAACCCCGACATCGTGATGTGGAAGGGCAAAACCGAGTACTTCAGGACAGGACCCTACACCGGGAACATGTTCAGCGGGGTATACGGTCCCAGAAACAACCCACTCTACGATTACGTTTTCGTCAACAACACAGACCAAGTCTACTACCGATACACCCTGCGGAACGCTTCCGTCATCACCATAATCGTCATGAACCAAACCCTCTATCTCCGCCACCGCGTCACGTGGATTCCGGAGGCCAAAGCCTGGACCATTTACCAGTCGCTGCCGATAGACAGCTGCGACGTGTACAACACGTGCGGACCCAACGGAAAGTGCGCGATCGCGGGGTCGCCGATTTGCCAGTGCCTGGATGGGTTCGTGCCGAAATGGTTGCAGCAGTGGAACGCGATGGATTGGAGAGAAGGGTGCGTGCGGAGTGAGGAGTGGAAGTGTGGGGTGAAAGACAGAGATGGGTTTCGCAGATTTGGGGCTATGAAATTGCCGAACACCACTGGTTCTTGGGTGAATCAGAGTATGACGCTTGAGGAGTGTAGGGATAGGTGTTTGAGGAATTGTTCTTGCAGTGCGTATTCGAATCTGGACACCAGAAATGGAGGGAGTGGGTGCTCTATTTGGTTTGGGGATCTTTTTGATCTCAGAGTTATCGAGAGTGGACAAGATTTGTATGTTCGAATTGCCACTTCGGAAACAGGTACATCCACTCATTCTTCTCGGCATTAACTAAATTTTAATTTTTTCTTAAATTTGATTACTTCTATTTTTCTTTCTAATTTTTTACATATTCTTTTGTTTAATTTTTTTATTAATTAAATGACGTTATTATTATTTTGTAATCGAAAATATAATGTTATGCTAATAATAGTAAGTAATCGTAAAATATCAAATCTATAATAATATATAAAGAGATTTCCTCTTTTTGTGTTCATATTTTAAAATACTAATTTTATTTTTTAAAATATAATTATTTATTAAATTTTTTAAAATTAATCGTTACAATTTACAAGTTTTTTTAAAAAATTATCTATTTCCGCTTTTTCTTTTTTCTCTATTTATCAACCATTATTTCTTATTTTTTCTGATATATTTCACTTTATTTTTAATAAATATAATTTTATTTTATATATTAACTTAAAAACATTATATTATCATCATTTACTAATATATCATGCATATTTAGAAAATGCATACACACATGCATGATCGTGCTTGTGAGTATGCTAGTTGTTAATAATAGAAATAATATTGTTATTATTGTAAAATAGCAAATTACTTTTATTGATTTTAGGTTTAATAACATTCTTTGTCGGTGTTTTATATTATAAGAAAATTTGTATATAATGATGATTTATTTGAGTCATAAAAAATATGTTTAGAGATAATTTTTTAATTGAAAATCAATTTTAAAATTATTTTTTTAGATAAAATTTTGATAATTAATGTTAATAATAAATTTTATTATTGAGATCAAAATTAAAAATTAAAAAGTTAAACTATTAATCATTTAAACAAAATTAAAAAGTATTAAATTAAATAAAATTTACGAAAATTAAAACTTGAAAAAAAAAATATTAAGATGATCAAAAATATAATCCAAATGGGTTATTTAAATGATATATTATTAACTTTTAATGTTTAGTACGATATTAGTTTGTGGGCCTTCAGTAATCACTTTTTTTTTTTGTTTTTGCTGACAATTGTTGAATCATTGTGCAGATGGTAAACAGGGCCGGAGGAAAAAGGTAATCGCGGTGGCTTCAGCCGTCGCATCGTTGGTGTTTGTGATGCTATTAACATTCTGCATTTACATCACCAAACGAAGATATAAAGGTAAATTCTTGGCCAGAAAATACTTAATACTTACCTTTGTTTATTAGTATTATTATTTTTTTTTACTTTTTTAGTCACTTTTGAATGGGTATTGGAACTATACTAATTGTAGATAAACACTGAGTGAACTTGCTTATTTAATTAAATTTTTTTTTTTTTTGTGTGTGTTTCTCCTTGATATACAATGAACTTGATTAATTAGAATGTATTACATATTCTAAAATTGAGCCCCTCACTTAACTTAAAATGATTAGGTTTTTTTGAAATGCATTTTATTTGTTTCAAAAGAAAACACATTCAAAACAATGGATCTAAATAGCATTTTTTTTCTACTAAATTTTAATTTTAACTAATCCAAAATTTTAAAAAATTGTAATTTAGCTTTATCACCAATATCATCATTATTATTACTTTTAATATAATCATTAATATTGTCATCACTTCACCCCAACCATCACAAGCACTTTCTACACTCTTTACTATTATCAATATCATTATTACTACCCTATAAATGGACACTACCCATTACAATTACTAATCAAGGTTAGAAACCATACCTTTAAATTAATTTTAACATGAAATCAATTTTTTAACTATTTTTTTTAGAGACTAACACTAGAAAAATAAATTAGTTTTTAAAAGTACTTGTAGTTTTTAAGAATTTTGAGACTTTCATTTAAAAACAATGTGAGTTGAAGCCTAAAAATTGAATGCATGGATTTAAATGAGGTCTTCATGTGATTATAACTTTGAGTCAAATTTTTTATTTTATTTTGACATAAGGATACTGATCTCGTTTAATAAATTCAAGGGAAAACGGAAACAAAAATGGCAACCGTGGATAAAAATGAAGGAAAACAAGAAGATTTGGAGCTTCCTTTCTTTGATCTTGCTACATTGGTTAAAGCCACTAATAACTTTTCAATTGAGAATAAGCTTGGTGAAGGTGGTTTTGGACCTGTATACAAGGTAATTTTTGAAGCTTTCTTTTGTTAATATAGTTAAATAAAACTCATGAATCTCATCATTTTTAATTTTTTAACTATATAAAATTTAGGGTACATTAGTAGACGGACAAGAAATTGCAATCAAAAGACTTTCACGAAGTTCAGGACAAGGTTTGAAAGAATTTAGAAATGAAGTTATATTGTGTGCTAAACTTCAACATCGAAATCTTGTTAAGGTTATTGGTTATTGCATTGAACATGAGGAGAAGATGCTACTTTATGAATACATGCCCAACAAAAGTCTTGATTTAATTATTTTTGGTAAGATTTCTATTTTTTTTAGTACAATAAAGATTGATTTTTTGGGGTAACTTTGGAAAGAAAACACTAATGACTTCTTGAACAATCTTGACAGATACATATAAAAGTAGGTTTTTAGATTGGCAAATGCGTTTCAACATTTTGAATGCAATTGCTCGAGGGCTTCTTTATCTTCATCAAGATTCTAGATTAAGGATCATACACAGAGATCTCAAACTAAGTAATATTTTATTAGACAATGATATGAATCCAAAAATTTCTGACTTTGGCCTTGCAAGAATATGCGGAAGTGATCAAGTTGAAGGAAGTACAAGCATCATAGTTGGAACTCAGTAAGTATCTTAATATTAATGTTAAATGATTAATTAGATATGAAATTAATTTTTTGTTATTCCTTTTAGTGGTTACATGGCACCTGAGTATGCTATTGATGGCTTGTTCTCTACAAAATCGGATGTGTTCAGCTTTGGAGTGTTGTTACTAGAAATTCTTAGTGGAAAGAAAAATAGAGCACTTACCTTCCAAGACAACAACCATAACCTCATTGATCATGTAAGTATTAAAAATATACAAATCTTCTTGAGAATGTGTGAGTCTAAGCCTCACATTGGTAGAAATGAGAAAGTTGAACAACATATAAGAATGAAGATGCATAAACTCATTGCTTTAAGGTTTTGAGTTAAAAATGATGTCATTTTCTTATATGGGTAGGACTTGTTTCTCATTGGTGTCGTATCTTCCAATGATTCTCCCTTGAAAGACTCATTAATCATATCATTTAACCTCATTTAACAAATGTATTAATTTATTGTAGGCATGGAGTTTGTGGAAAGAGGGTACTCCAGAGCAATTGATTGATGCTTGTTTGGAGGACTCATATAATGTGTTTGAAGTTGTACGATGTATTCAAATTGGTCTTTTATGTCTACAACATCATCCAAATGATAGGCCAAACATGACATCAGTTGTTGTTATGTTGACTAGCGAAAATGCTTTACCTGAACCTAAGGAGCCTGGTTTCTTAATTAGAAAGATCTCAAAAGAAGGGGAAGATTCTTCTAATAGACAAACATCTTCTTCAGTCAATGAGGCATCTATTTCACTTTTAAATGCTAGATAAAAAAATTAACTTGTTTCTAATTATTATACAAAGGTATGTAACAAACACTTCTATTAAGGTGAAATATGAATATATTGTTTCATTTTTTAAGTAAATATAGTGACCAATTAAATTGAGATTGTATATATTTATAAAGTATAAATATATTAGATCAAAATAACATAGAACAATATTTTAATGAATGAAACACTTAACAATGATTCATCCTACAAAAGCTAATTTAACCCATTAGATATAATATATAATAATTAATAATATGATAGCATACTTAAAAGTTTAAGGAAACCTACATACATATGAAAAATAGAGAAAAAAAAAAGAGAGTTGAATCTCTTCATTTGTTGCTATCATGAAATGGTTTCATAATCAACTTTAAGTTAATAATTCTAATTACAAATTGAAGGTAGACTAAGAACAAGAAAGAACAAGAACTTACAATTAGGATAATATGAATGAAAAAAAAGCATGAGAAGAGAAAACTTGTAAGTGGAAAAAGAATGGTGTACCACCTCTAGATGATGTTCGAAAAATAAGTTGAATTCAAGAAGTGGTTGAATTGAACTAATGAAAAACTTTATATATATATATATATATATATATATATATATATATATATATAGAGAGAGAGAGAGAGAGAGAGAGATAGATAGATAGATATAACACATGTAAAACTTATCATTCTAATCAAGAACATCAAAATAATAAAAACTAGAACATAGTCACCTTAGGAAATTGGCATAGGTTGATTTTTTGCAAACAAATCAATAGATATTCCTAAAATATAAAGTGGCAAGGTTCAACATTATGAATTAGGAAATGAATCTATCAAACATGAAGAAGATTACTTGAAGTCGCGTTGTTCTTGTTTAGACTTGATATCTATTTGAAAAAATGAAGTTTAATCAAAGATAATGTGAATTTTTACCAATTATATGTTGATACGATCCTATCCAGGAAAAAGTATGATTGTTTCTGAGTTTTAATCCTTAAGAGGCACGACACAAATAAATCAGAGAAGAACGCGAACTAAGACAGAGATGGAGGACGCCACAATCTAACAGATTGATAAGTCAAGTGAAGATTCGCCACAAAGATGTTAATCTTTGATAAGATCCGGAGGCCTAAGCCAAGAACAAAGAGAATCCTCTCTTTAATGAAATCAAATTCAATATATGACTAAAAGTGTCCACAATATTTTTTTGTTGTATATATATTATTATTATTTTTTTGCAGTTCAACACAAAAACAAACTTAAACAATTGATCCTTCAAACCCTCATACTCATGTAAATCAAAGTAAGTGCACTTGCAAATCCCAAACACAATAACAAATAATTTCCACAATCAAATGTAGAAATACACAATTTAAACAGAGAACATAAAAGAAGAAAAAAATAAGCCAAAGAAAAAAATTCAACCAAAATGGAAACAACCTTAAGGGTTTTACTCCTTACAAATGAAACAAACAAAATTTAAAACAAAACACAGAACAAGCAGACATTGAAAAATTGTAATTTTTTTTTCATATCACAGAAAAATAACATAGAAGAGGAAATTCAAACCAGAACCTTGCTCTAGATATCAGATGATATGATCCTATCTAGGAAAGAGTATGCTCATTTCTGAATTTGAATCCTCAAGAGGCACGACACGAATAAATCAGAGAAGAATGTGGAATAAGACAGAGATGGAGGACACCACAATCTAGCATATTGATAAGTCAAGTGAAGATTCGCCACAAAGATGTTAATCTTTGATAAGAACCGGAAGCCTAAGCCAAGAACAAAGATAATCCTCTCTTTAATGAAATTAAATTCAATATATGACTAAAAGTGTCCACAATAGTTTTTGGTACCTCTATATATAGGCACATGAGTTTAAGAAAACCTAAGAACCCTATAAGAAGGCCCAAGCAAAAACATAAACTAATTTATAAAAGAAAGCCCAAAGCCCAAAAACATAGAACATAACCATAACTAATTTCTAAGAGGAAACCCAAAGTCTAAAAACATAAACTAATTTTCCTAAAAACTATCCTTCAAATGTGCTTCAAGTTATGATCTTCATATTCTTTGAATTTCATATTGCTTATAGCATCAAGAGCCTTGAATAGATTTGATCTTCCAATCTCTTGCTCATTGCCCTTGTCATAGGTCCTATAAATTCTGAAGAGGTTCATCTTCAAGTTCTTGTATGGAATCTTGGGATAGTTGATAAAGAATCTTCAAGTGAGACAAATTTGAGGACAAATTCTCTTCAAGAAGGAGGGAATGATAGAGCACTATCCCAAGATTCCATATAAGAAGAATTTAAAGATGAACATTTATAATTCAAAGGACCTATGACAAGGAGCAAAAGATTGGAAAATTACATCTATTCAAGACTCTTGATACTACAAGCAACTACAAGTGGAAATTCAAAAGATATGAAAATCATGGCTTGAAGCACTCTTGAAGGATAATTGTTAGGAAATTAATTTATATTTTTAAACTTTGGGTTTTCTTTTAGAAAATAAGTTATGTTTTTGGGCTTTGGACTTTCTTTTATAAAGTAGTTTATGTTTTGGTTTGGGCCTTCTTGTAGGGTTCTTAGGTTTTTTTTAACTCATGTACCTATATATAGAGGTACCAAAAACTATTGTAGACACTTTTAGTCATATATTGAATTTGATTTCATTAAAGAGAGAGTTCCCTTTGTTCTTGGCTTAGGCCTCTGGTTCTTATCAAAGATTAACATCTTTGTGGCGAATCTTCACTTGACTTATCAATCTGCTAGATTGTGGCGTCCTCCATCTCTGTCTTATTCCGCGTTCTTCTCTGATTTATTCGTGTCGTGCCTCTTGAGGATTCAAATTCAGAAACGATCATACTCTTTCCTGGATAGGATCGTATCATCTGGTATCTAGAGCAAGGTTCTGGTTTGAATTTCCTCTTCTATGTTATTTTTCTGTCATATAAAAAAAAAACTACAATTTTTCAATGTCTGTTTGTTCTTGTTTTTTTTTCTTTGTTTTAAATTTTGTTTGTTTCGTTTGTAAGGAGTAAAACCCCTAAGGTTGTTTCCAATTTGGTTGATTTTTTTTTTTGGCCTATTTTATTTCTTTTATATTCTTTATTTAAATTGTGTATTTCTACATTTGATTCGTGGAAATTATTTGTTTTTGTGTGTGGGATTTGCAAGTACACTTACTTTTGATTTACATGAGTATGAGGATTTGAAGGATCAATTGTTTAAGTTTGTTTTTTTTTTTGTTGAACTGCAAAAAAAAAATATTGTGGATCAAGTCAGAAGGAAACAAATATATATTGAAAAAAAAGAGGATCCAAAAAAAAAATGGGGAGTTCAACACAACTTTTTGTTGTAATTTTAATTGTGGTTTATTAATATCTGCTTGCAATCAGTCTTTCTCTTAGAGTCTCCGTGTTGTCTCATTTAAATTTCTTTGGTAGTCCTATTATTTTCTAATTTTAATTTTCTTGTTTTGTGTCTTTAAAATTCCTTGAAGTTTTGTCTAGAGTTTTGAATTTTCTTTGTCCTCTAAAGTCAAGATTTAGATCTCGCAACATTTTTCACATTGTTTGTTCACTCTTTGCTTAAGTTACTAGAGTTCTTTTCTAAGCCCTAAAGGGAATTTGAGTGGTAAAAGGCAAGAGCGTACATTCAAGAAAAAGCCTATAAGTGTGATACACGAGTGAAAAATTGAGTGAAACACTTAGCGGAGTGGTGAGGTCCTAAATATATTTTATTATACTAAACATTTTCTTGCAGGAATTAGCAAATATTGAGTAATGAAACATGTTTCCACAGAGGCATCCTTCTGGAACTGGTTTAACATATGGTTTAAATTATCCTTCTCCTAACCAAGATCATTTGGTTCAAGGACTTGAACGTACCAAGAGGGTGACACGTAGAGATACACCTAGTGTTTATGAGCTCTTGGTAGCAGACATTAATGGCTTGGAATCTAGAATTATAAAGCTAATTGGCAAGATTGCTAGTATTAAACGAAAGCACAATGCTGATAGAAAATCATTGCCAAAGACAAGTACACTAAGATGTTCCAAATGTGAAGGCTATGGGCATGAAACTCATCAATGTCCTAATGGGGATGCAAGTCCTATGACTCATGAAGACCTCAAGAACTACATTTCGTACTTGAGAGAGGAGGAAGAAAGGACAGTGCAAAAATTAGATGTATTAAAAAGAAGGCAAGAGCGAAAGCTAAAAAGAGCCCATGAGAAGAAAACACTTATAGAAAATGAAGCAAAGGAAAAGAGAGAAAGAGACGAGAAAGAAAAGAGAGAAAAAGAAGAGAAAGAAAAGAGTGAGAGAGAGGAGAAAGAAGGAGAGAGAAAAGAGAAAGAAGAGCGAGAAAAAGTAAAGAAAGAAGAGAGTAGAAAAAGAAAGAAGGAAGAAAAGAGAGAAAAAGAAAAAGAAATAAGAGAGCATTATGAATTGTCAATGAAAAAATGTACTAACTTTCCTCTTATTGTTTTATTGCCTATGGACGATTTATTCATCAAAAAGCAATGGCATCAACAATGGAAAGATGAAAGGATACTTAGGGAAGAGTTATTCATCAAGCAACAAGGAGATCAACAATGGGAAGACGAAATGATGATAAAAAAAGACACAAGCTTAGAAATATACGCTCATGAGTTAGCTTGTTTACCCATTTCTAACAAACCTATGGGTGATCAAAGTCATACCTATAATTGGGTTGTTTGTTTGAGCAATATTCCTTTTCTTTTCTTTGAGATTTTATTTTTAATTTAAAATTGTTTGATGATTGGTGCAGGTAGGTATTTGACCTTGGAGGTCGAACTCCAAATCTTTTATAATAAGATATTGACCTCTTTCAGGATCCAAATCTCATTTTAGTAGAATTTTTATTATTTTATTTTCGATTTATGTCTTTAATTTATGTTTGTGTTTGTGCATAGGACCTTCTAGAATTCGGGTCGAATTCTCTCCAAACAGGAGAGAATGATAAAGAATCTTCAAGTGAGACAAATTTGAGGACAAATTCTCTTCAAGAAGGAGGGAATGATAGAGCACTATCCCAAGATTCCATACAAGAAGAACTTAAAGATGAACATTTATAATTCAAAGGACCTATGACAAGGAGCAAAAGATTGGAAAATCACATCTATTCAAGACTCTTGATACTAAAAGCAACTACAAGTGGAAATTCAAAGGATATGAAGATCATGGCTTGAAGCACTCTTGAAGGATAATTGTTAGGAAATTAATTTATATTTTTAAACTTTGGGTTTTCTTTTAGAAAATAAGTTACGTTTTTGGGCTTTGGACTTTCTTCTATAAAGTAGTTTATGTTTTGGTTTGGGCCTTCTTGTAGGGTTCTTAGGTTTTTTTAAACTCATGTACCTATATATAGAGGTACCAAAAACTATTGTAGACACTTTTAGTCATATATTGAATTTGATTTCATTAAAGAGAGAGTTCTCTTTGTTCTTGGCTTAGGCCTCTGGTTCTTATCAAAGATTAACATCTTTGTGGCGAATCTTTACTTGACTTATCAATCTGCTAGATTGTGGCGTCCTCTATCTCTGTCTTATTTCGCGTTCTTCTTTGATTTATTCGTGTCGTGCCTCTTGAGGATTCAAATTCAGAAACGATAATACTCTTTCCTGGATAGGATCGTATCAATAGTCCTCTATCATTCCTTCCTTCTTGAAAAGAATTTATCCTTAAATTTGCACCACTTGAAGTTTAGGAGATAGTCATCTATCATATCCTCCTTCTTAAAATGAATTTTTCCTCAAATTCATCTCACTTGAAGATTCCTTATCATATGTTGATTTTCATGAAGATCAATACAAAGAATTCAAGAAGAGTTCAATCAATGGAAAGTAAATGAGTGATATTAATGAAAAATTCAAGGATTAGTTTTAGTATTTGAGAACAAACAAATTCTTAGAATATCTCAACTGAACACGAGATTAATCAAGTGATTATTAAAGTGTTGAAGGTTTGATTCTAAGAACAAACAAAGAGAAACTATATTTTAGAATTTTTCACAGAGAGATTACAAGAAATATTAAGAGATATAATTTTTATTTCTTCTTCCAATTACTTGTATATTCCTATATACTCTTGAGAGTGAATTTATGCTCTTTCTCTTTGTTTCTTCTTTGGTTAGATCTTGTAGTAACTTTTTTCTTTTTATGACACGGGTTCCTCTTGAATTAAGATTTGCTCTCAAGTTTAAAGAACTTGCATCATATAAAGATAAGTCACTGACATTGAAACTATTGCTATTATAAGTGAAGGGAAAATTTGTTATCACATATATCATGTGATGGCAAATGATAAATGTGTTTTGGGGTGTCAGTCTAGCTGAAATGTCAAAGTACATAATAATGTCTAGAATGAGCTTTATAGGAGAGAAAATTTGTGTTATATGCATGATCATTTATATATCTTTTTCTTTGCTTGAAAAAGACCATTTGTAAGGAAAAAATGGATGACTTTGTTAAACTAACAGAAGGGTGAATTGATTATAAAATATTTTCTAAAAAGGTTTACTTTCTTTAAAAATCCTTTTAAAATAGTTTAAGTTTGAAAACCAACATACAATTAATTTGAGAATCTAACTAATATAGTGCAAAGGAAGAGATAAAGAAAGAGAAAGATCACACATAGATTTATAATAGTTAAGTTCAACCATTCCTACATCAAGTTCTCAATTTTTCTTTGAAAGTTTGGTTAAACTAACATTCAAATGTATACACAAAGTAAGACAACAATTACAAATACAATACTTTAACCAACTTTCCAACCACTCGAGGATTTCACCTACAAGAGCATATCAAGCCTCTGTCCACTCTTGATCATCTAAGAGGATATGTGTTTTATCGTCTCTTGTTCAAAATGCACAATAAGACAACACTAGTATATAAAAATCAATAACAAAAATTAAAGAGTTTACTAATTACACTAAAAGCACACAAAGACTTAGAAATTCATCAAGCCTTTGACCTTTGTAAACATTGAAAACCCTTTTGAAAATTGTGGAAATTCTAAAAAAAAATCTAAAAAATTGAAAACACTTTATATGATTGTAAAAGTTAGATCAAAGATTTAGAATGAGTTTTGAAAACATTTATTTAAAACAAAAGTTGACATATTTAATTGATTAAATCAAGTTAATAATAGATTATCTTAGCAAAAATTTTGAAAAAAAAAAGTTACAACGTTTCTATGTTATAATCAATTATACCACGAGATAATTGATTAAACACGCTCCTCATTAATTGCATAAAAAAAATTTAATCGGCTATAAAAGATTAAAAGTGATTATAATCTAAGAGTTTGAAACACTTAAAACATTCTTTGATTTGATTGATTATTAAGCAAGATCATTGATTATGTTGTTTTGAAACCTCATAAGAATATATAGTATAATCAATTAAAGATAAACATAATCATTTAAAAATGTTAGAAACCATTTATACTTCATTTTATCTTTGTAAAACCACTTTTTTCAATTTATTTTATAATAGGTTGTGTGTTGTGAGACACATCATCAACATCATCAACATCTTTAATTATCTTCAAAACATCTTCATCTTCAGTTGAGTCTTTGAAGCTTCCTTTTAAGTTCAACAATCTCCCTCTTTTTTATGATGCCCCTCATATTAAAAGAAGATTCTAATTTGTTTTAGATCTTCATGTTTGATGTTGATGTAAGCAAGACTTTCTTTGAAAACTTCACACATGTACAACATCATAACAAGGCACTTCCCTTGAAACCGGCCCTATCTTAATGTTACCCCTACATAAAATACAAGAAAATAAAACAACAAATAGACTAAAAATAATAAAAAATTACTCTCAACAAACATGCATGTGATCTTATTAAATCTCTCTTGAGGAGCATTATCAAAAAGAAAATAAATGAATAGCATGTGCTAGATAAAAGTACTAGAAAAATTCAACCAAAAATCATATAATGGATTATTTATTTCAATAATTGGTTATCCTAGAACATAAGATAAATTTTCAAAACACAGGTCCTAGAATAATAAACTATTTCCTCTTGTAATCAATTGGAACAAAAAGGAACTTCCCAAACAATTTCTCTAGAATAATTATTAGATCCTTACTTAATCATTTTTTTCTCAAAAACCAACAAATTGTTTAGTTCAATTCATTTTTAATATATTGTGTCAAACTTTAATTCCTTAAATTGGTGTAGTAATCAAATTGATTTATGAAAAGTTTCAAACAATAATAATCTAATTTTTCATTAACATATTTATCTTTAACCTAAAAATTAATAAGTAAAACAAGACAAACATTACAGGTAGTGAACAATTAAAATTTTTCACTAGACTCTATGCTACTCTTATCATTTATTCTCATTAATTTTCTCTTGATGTTTACAAGCTCTTCATAGGTACCTGAAATTCTTTACTCCAAAGTAGCTTCCAACTCAATCAAGAGATTGTTCAAATCCTAGATATCTAGAAAAAAAATATCTATAAACATAAATATTCAATATAAGTTTAATCAAGTTGAGAAGATCACTTTTCTCAATTAATCCACTAATATTAATGACATATCCAAAAGAAGAGGAAGAAAATAAAGAATTTTCGTAGTAAATATAAATTTACTCTACTTAAAAATCTAATTGGTTGAAAATGATTCATGGCTCCAACCACTACAATGTGTGATTTGATTTTGAAAGGGATGAGGTTTCAAGGAATGAAATTAGAGAGAATGAAGAGTGAGATTTTTTTTTAGAGAAAGAGAGAGAAATGGAAAAATGAAATGAAAGGTGGTTTTAAAGTTATCACCAACAAAAAAAAAAATTTCATCACCAAAAATTATTTCACTAAGAAAAAAAAAAGACTACGTTATGATTTTCTCGTCTTCTCTTACATTTGTGAGGTGTAATCATATTGGCCATATTTATATTCCTATCACAAACTTCTTTACTTGAGAATCTAAAATTCTAATTGGTTTTAGTTAAAAAAACATATTTTTTTTTACTTGTACCTAATTAGATTATAAGATGTGTTTGGGATCATGTACATATATCCTTAGTTGCGATACATGGAAGATAATTTGAATGTTGGCTAAAAGAGGAGGTAAGGAAAGTTCATATTAGATTTGATTTCTCTTCCTACTCCAATGAATGTTGTCACTCTTAGATAAACACGTTCACTAGCAGAGAATTATAAAAGTTTTATTGTTTGATCTACGCACGACATCTGCCTACTTAAAGAGGTTTTAACCTTTACTAATAGGTTAATTCTGGTCCATTATACTCTCACCATCTTGAAACCAACATAAAAGTGTTCTACATTTCCTCCTATATAATGCTTCATAACGAGCCATCCCTATGTTTGCTTTCGTAATTTTTATTATATGTGAATTCTACCTAAGGCAAAATTATATCCCAACTATCCAAATAATTTAACACATAAAGTTCTAAAAAATCCACTAAGGATTGGATAATTCTCTTTGATTGGTCGCTAATCTAAGGATGACATGTTGAGCTAAATCTAAGTTTGGTCCTTAAAGTTTCTTAAAGCGTCTATTAGAACCTAGAAATGAATCTAGGATTTTTGTTTGATACTATGTTTGATGGTATATATAATTTGACTATCTCATTTATATAAATGTAGGCCAACTTCTACATAGAAATTCTTAAATCTATAGGTATAAAGTGTGTAGTTCTTGTTAATTATCCACTATGTCGCAAACTAAATCATTCTTTCTCATGATACGTAGCAAGTGAATAACAAAATCCATATAAATATTATCTCCCTTCCACATTGGGATGTCTAATTGGGTTAACATACCTCAAGGTCATTTATGTTCTACCTTGGATTTTGGACAAGTTATTTACAAAATTACAAACTTGGTTGCATCTTATTTCATCTCAGGCCACCAATAAGTTTTTTAAGATTTTGATGAATCTTGGTTATACCTAGATGTAAATTGAGCTTGCTTTTATGACCAATAGATAACAATGTTTGTTTTAATTGATCATCATCTTTCTCATGTATTTCTAAACGTTAAGATACCATCCACCCCTAAAGACAAGTCGATGAGTGTTCGATTTACTTGAATTAACATATTTTTTTGACACTAAATATACATAAATTTGATATATTTTTGAGTAAATTAGACTTTATACCTTAAAATTAGTTAAGTGTGATTCTAATGCGATTCTAATGAATGTAATTATATCTTTAACTATAAAAGATTATATATAACTCGATTTTTTTTTATATTTGTGCACTTCTTTTATTTATTTTTTATTTATTAACGTTTTTCTTTTTTGGTGTTTTTTCCCTTACTTTCACCTTGATCCAAAGAACGTCTAAAATGTTCATTGAGACTTTTGAAAGAATGAAATGTCCATGTTATTTTTTTTAAATGCTTTTTTTAACTATTCATCAATAAATTTAATTAAAACACTTAATAATTGTTATTTAATAGATTCATAATATTAATAAGTTTTCAACATACAACTAAAACATGGTTATAATATATATTATTTTATCAATTTTAAAATAATTTAAAAGAGAAAGTAAAACCTTAAAGATAAAATTGACAATTTATCATCTTTTCTTTCAGAAAAAAAAAAATCGGGAGATTACAAAGATTAATCCAATACTTTGTGTGGGTAAGTTTATTTGCAATGATGACTAAAACAAAACATTATAAAACCTTGATATATATATATATATATATATATATATATATATATATATATAAACATGTTAAAAAGTCAATTTTTGTTTTTTGAATCTTATTATTCTCCTCAATGGAAGCTTCTCTTTCCTTAGAGAAACTCTCGTGTATACAAATGGCACACAAACATGGTGTGAAAATGCCAAGGACAATCTCAAATGGCATTCTATTTCCGGTTGTGTGCTCTGGTTTTTGCTGTTCTATTGTCAGTGCCATCTTCACTCTACCTTGTGCAAGCCAATGCTTGTGATTTTTCTCGCGGAAATTGGGTTCTTGATCACTCTCACTACCCTCTCTATAATGCCTCAAGAGATTGCCCTTTCATCGTTCGGGGATTCAATTGCCTAAGAAATGGTAGACCTGATCGCGATTACCTCAACTATAGATGGAAACCCTCTGGGTGTGATCTTCCCAGGTCAAGTTTTCACTTTTAGATTTCATTCTTTTATACATTGCTACCATATTTTCGTTCCAAGCTTCGTATCTATACTTTTCAAAAGTAATTGATTATAACTTCCATATATATATATATATATATATATATATATATATATATATATATATATATATATATATATATATATATATATATATGTATATATAAGAAATA
>Ga0214542_1005608_pt1 | contig 23695 bp, 15 predicted proteins | sample CNSS1metaG_FD_160096 | JGI IMG/M metagenome (GOLD analysis project Ga0214542, IMG submission 160096) | Root nodule microbial communities from cowpea collected in UCLA plant growth center, Los Angeles, California, USA - CNSS1 | ecosystem: Host-associated > Plants > Roots > Nodule | place: USA...
AATAAATCAGGAGCTAAATGCACCCCTAGTTTTTACTTGCACACTCCTTTTAAAGTGGACCACAAAAACCTGTTCTGCACCCCCAGTTTTCACTAAGTTGCACCCCTCCTACCACTTAAACTCCACTCAACCAGATCATGCCATGTGGCAATCCTCACCTTTTAAAATTAGCCAACCATAAGCCGCCACGTGTCATAATCCTCCACTCACCAAATTGACCATTCAGATCTTGCCACGTCATCATCTCCTCCATCTCACACATGAAACCTTAACCCTAATTTCCCTTCCACCCACCATGGCAGCCGCCGCCGCCATCTCCTCGCCGGCCACCACTGCAACTCGCCGGAAACAGTAACCTCCATCTCCACGCACCTTCACGTCTCGCCAGCCACCACCATCTTTCTCCATTCGTGCCGCCGTTTCCGACAACCATCGCAGCTCCGCGCACCACCACCACGAACCTTCTCCGCAGCGCATCCTCCACGCAAGCAGATCCACCATTTCTTCAACACATCCAGCGGCGCCATCTCCGTCAACCACCATGAGCACCGCGCCTCCGTCTTCTCCGCACCTCCATTGCACGTCGAAATCTGACCACCACGATTCTGCAGCACCATCTTCTCGCACAACCATGGCAGCAGCTTCACGCCACCACTGCAGAACCACCACACCTCTATCTTCTCGCCTCCGCACCACAACAGCAACCAATTCGAACACCACCACTGCGAGTTCTTCTTCCCGCGAACGCGTCAGCCACCGCTGCAGCAACACCACCACAGTTTAGTCTTCTTCTTCCTTGTTCGCAACACCACCGCGTCGCGCCACCACGCCGGAAAACGGCAGCAGCCGCCGTCAGCCACGCAGCCAAGGAAGAAACATGGGGCAGAAACCCTAATTTTGGAGAGAGAGTACTCTGCGCCATGTGTCAGCATCTGATAGGACAGTCAAACTGGTCAACTCTGGTCAACTGGTAAAACGGAAGCATTATCCATGGTAGGTGTAGTAGAGGGGCCATGTGGGGTATCATCAACATGTGTACGTGTAGTTTGATCAAGGATAGTGAAATCATGCATGTAATGTGCAGGGGTGAGAAGGGAAAGGGAATTGTGATCAGGTGAGTTATGAGTGATGACAGAATAAGGAAATGTGTGTTCATGAAAAATGACATGACGTGATATATCAATTTGGCGAGTGTTTAAATTAAGAAACAAATAGCCTTTAGTGTGGGGTTTGAAACCCAAAAAGATTCCTGAAATAGCTCCGCTATCAAGTTTTGTGCGTTTTACAGAATGAGTGGATATATAGCATAAACAACCAAATATGCGAAGCAGAGAAAGATCATATAGAGAACCATATAAACGTTCATAAGGAGTATCATTTTTAAGCAAAGGTGTTGGTATGCAATTGATTAATAAAACAGCATGTTGAGCTGCAAAGCACCAAAAATTATGAGGTAAGTGAGCTTGGAAAAGGAGAGCACGAATGACATTAAGAATATGTTGGTGTTTGCATTCCACAATACCGTTTTGTTCAGGAGTATAAGTGCATGAAGTTTGGTGAATAATGCCATATTTAGTGTAAAAAGCATGCATAAGAAATTCAGAACCATTGTCTGTTCGAATAACTTTAATAATAGTTTGAAATTGAGTATGGATGCAAGTAACAAAGTCAGAAACTGTTTTCGAGTTTCAGATTTAGCAATCATAGGAATGAGCCAAGTATAACGTGTACAATCATCAACGATAGTAAGAAAATATTTAAAACCATTTATGGATGCAGAACATGGTCCCCAAATGTCAATATGTAAGAGATCAAAAGGTTTTAAAGTGCGAGATGTGCTAAGGGGAAAAGGGAGTTTTCTTTGTTTTGATCTATGACAAACATCACAAGTGTCAGGATTTTCAACAACAATGTAAGAATATTTTTGATGTAACAAACGTAATCTTTCATGGGAGGGATGGCCTAAGCGGGAGTGCCATAGAGTAGTAGTTGCAGAATTACATAAAGAATGAGAAGAAGTAAAAGCCGCAGGGGTCAGTACATATAAACCAGCATGAACTTTAACTAAACCAATCTTCTCTTTGGTTTTCACATCCTGTATCATACAGCCAGAAGAAGAAAACGTGAGATCAAAGTGAAGAGAGTTAACAATTTTAGAAACAGAAAGAAGATTGAAAGAGAATTGGGGGACATAAAGAACATCAAGTAATTGAAAGTTGGTGTTGAAAGCAACAGTGCCAGTATAGTGTGCAGAAATAGTGGAACCATTAGGAAGATTGCTATAAATGAGGGTGATGCGTTTATAAGAAATGAAAATATGTAAAGATGTACAGATATGATCTGTAGCTCCGAAGTCAATGATCCAAGAATTAGCAAAAGTCATGTTGTGGACATTACCAGCCATTGAATGAATGGAAGAGATAGATCCAACTTGGTTTACTTGTGCAGTGGGCGTAACTGTAGCTGATTTTTGAAAAGATCTTAAAGAAGTTGAAACTGTTCAGGAGTAAGTCAGATATCACCATTGTCAGTAGAATTTGAGGAAACAGAAGTTGTTTCTTGGGAGCTGACGTGATGAGCTTGAGGAGATTTCCCAGAGTGAAGTTTATGTCCGAGAGGATAGCCATGTTTTTTAAAACATATATCAATGGTATGGCCCGATCTATTGCAGTAGGTGCATATTTTCCTGATGATTTGTGTTTCAGAGGATTTGCCATCTTGGTTGGGAAAACCATTTTTGCAGAAGCAAGCAGATTCATTATGGCCAGGACGTTTGCAGTAATTGCAAGTATTGGAAGATGTAGCAAGAACAGTACTGGTTCCAATGTTAGGTGATGCATTGGATGATGTAGAGGGAGATTGATATGTGTGTCGAACAGACGCAGTGAAAGATCCAGCAACAAATTGGCGTTCTTGTTGGATGACAGAGGAGAAAATCTTAGTGACAGGAGGTAGAGGTTCAAGCAGTAACATGTGAGTCTTGATGTTGTGAAAATTGTCATTGAGGCCACGTAAAAATTGCATAGACTGGTCTTCAGACTTACGGAGAGAAATAACAGAAGAAAGAATGCAAGAGCATTTGGGTTTGCATGTGCATATGGGGTCGGGTCAGAAGTTATCCAATTCATCCCATATGATATGAAGTTTTGTGAAATAGTCAGAAACAGATAGGTCACCTTGGCAAAGGGTTGCAGCAACCATTTGGAGAGTTGAAATGCGTGATCGATCACCTTGAGAAAATTTGTGTTGTATGTCGTTCCAGATAGTGGTAGCATTATCCATCCATAAGATACTGGGACGAATGGAGAGGGATACTGAATGGACAAGCCAAGAAATCACCATGTTGTTGCAACGGGTCCATAAAGCATATGTGGATTCTGTTGTGGCAGGTCGAGGAGCAATTCCAAGAACAAATTCAACTTTGTTCTTGGCATTCAAGGTAGTAAGCATCGATCGTGACTAGGAATGATAGTTTGAATCTTCTAAGATAGGAGATACAATAGGGGTTGCAGGGTTTTCATTGGGGTATAAGGTAAGGTAACTGGGTAGAGGGGTTGGTTGGGTTGATTCAGTCATGGTGTAAGAAAGAAGAGGAAAGATAGGGTAAAGAAAACCAAGAAATGAAAGAAAGAGGATTAAAGGGGTACATCTGATACCATATTGAACTTTACAGTATCTATGACGAAGGCAGAAGGGAAAGAGAGAGAAAGAGAAAAACTTCTTATGGAAAAAGAAAGTATATTGTATATTTGTGTACGTAAAAGAAGTTATACAAGTACATATATATAGGAAAAACTACTGATAACAGAAACCTAACTACCAAAACACAGAAAGCTAGGGGTAAGTACGGGAGCTGAACGTTACAAATATGGATATATTATTAGTGGAATCTAAAATTACTAATTCCAAGTCTCTTTATACATAAACCATAACTCCTTTCCTCAATCGTCTTAAAGTCTATTATCCCAACCCCAACCACCTTCTCACCCCAATCCAAACCTATTTACCACCTCTTCCTTTCATGTAAAAAAACTTACCTAATCGCAACCCCAAGATTGAAGAGCCATTGGGTTATGCTACAATTGTGATGAAATTTGTTTTCATGGCCACAAATGCACCTCTAGTCGTTTTTTGCTTTTGATTAGTGAGGAAGACACACCAGAATACATGATGACTAACAATGGTAGCACCCTTGATATAGAGCAACCCATGACTTATAGGCCACCTTAGTAGAAGCCTCACACAACTAACCAGTCTTGAAAACACCACACTTCAATGTTGATGGCTACGTTCTCTCTTGTTACTATGCACTTCGACAAAATATTTCCCTACTCCACCCGACTTTCCACCTATCCTCAAACCTTACTATGGATCATGCCTCCCCCTTCTTTTTATCATACACGAGAGCCTCGCTCTCCTCCCCCCTTCTAACCCTTTAGCCACCTTGTTTTCCCACATTTTATAGCAAGACAACCTCTGCCTTGTGAACTAAAAACAAGTAAGTTTTTTGTGAAAAATGCTCACTTATCTTCTATTATTCATTGTATAACAAAATACATTATTATAGCCTTTCATAGCTAACGGACACAAGAGAAAAACTAACCCACTACCTATCTGCGTTACAACTAAAAAATAAACTAACTAGCTAAAATCTAGCTACTCTCTCCTAAAGTCCCGGTCAAGCTAACTGACCATTATTAAAAACAAATAACAATAAAACTAATACAATAAATATCTACTAACAATCTCTCCCTTAAACTAAATACTTAACATCTAGTTTACTATCGATGCTTCAATCAAACCTATCTTGCTCCTGAGATTTAAAAACTGCTCCAATTTCAACGGTTTGGTCATAATGTCTGCAACTTGAGACTGTGAGCTATAGTGCTTCAGTTCAATGCTTCTGTCTTTAACCATATCTCTTAAAAAATGAAATTGTACATCTATATGTTTACTCCTGCCATGGAAAACTGGATTTTTTGACAATTGAATTGTTGAGTTGTTGTTGCATAGAATTAACGTATGATTCTCATTAAAACAAAGAGTCTCCATAATTCTCTTAATCCATATGCATTGACACGCGCAAGCAACAGTGGCTATGTATTTAGCTTCTGTTGTAGATAGTGTTACTACTGGTTGCTTTTTAGATGACCATGACATTGCTCCACTCCCTAAGAAAAACATAAAGCCCGAAGTACCCTTTCTATCATCAATATCTCTAGCAAAATCATTGTCTGTATATGCTACGATATTAGTGGTCTCCCTTTCTTGTAGTATATACCAAGCTTAGTTGTTCCTTTCAAGTATCTTAGAATTCGTTTGACTGCAAACCAGTGTATCTCTATAGGATTGGCCATAAATTTGCTAATCAGGCTGACTCCATACATTAGATCAGGCCTAGTTGCATCTAAATACATTAAACTACCAACTACCTGTTTAAATTGTGTGGCATCCACTTGATTTCTTGCTTCATTTTTTGACAGCTTTGTTCCTGGCACAATTGGATTTTTTACAGCATTGCAATCTTGAATACCAAATCGAGTCAAAACATCTCGAGCATATTTTCGTTGACACATAAAGATTCCATGACTATTTTGCAAGATTTCTATCCCAAGAAAATATCTCATTCGCCCTAGATTCGACATATCAAATTCCAGCATCATAGATGATGTAAAATCATTGCACATGCTTTCATCATTTCCTGTATATATTAGATCATCAACGTATAGACTCACAATTAGAATTTTACCTCCCTTTGACTTTGTAAACAGTGTGTGTTCACAAAAAAATATCTCAAAGCCATTACGTAGAAAATATGTTTCTATTTTGTTGTACCATGCTCTTAGTGCTTGCTTAAGCTCGTACAATGCTTTTCTTAATCTGTAAACTTTTTCTTCTTCACCTAATTTCATGAAGCCAATGGGTTGTTGCACATATACTTCTTCCTTGAGTTCTCCATGTAGAAACGCACTCTTCACATCAAGTTGATAGACACTCTAGCCATTGATGGCTTCACTCCACTCCAAGCTTCTTCAGGAGTTATATCTTGTAATGCTTTTGTGGGGCTTCTGTTTAGAACATGAACACACCACTTAGTTGCTTCAAGCAAGAAAGTTTTTGGAACATGTCTTCCTGTCAACATGGATCGAACCTTATTCATTATGGTTCTGTTCTTCCATTCCGCAACTCCATTCTGCTGAGGTGTGTAAGCTGCTGTTAATTGCCTCCGTATACCTTCAGTCTTGCAGAATTCTTCGAACGCTCTGGAATTAAATTCTCCACCTCTATATGTCCTGAGACAAATAATGCTTCGTCCAACCTCTTTTTCTACAAAGGATTTGAAACTTTTAAATAGAGAAAAAGTTTCTACCTTGTCATGTAGGAAGTATACCCAAGTTTTACGTGAGAAATCATCAATAAAACTTAGGAAATACTTTTTGTTGCTATTTGATGAAGGTTGAATAGGTCCACATAGATCAGCATGAATAAGTTGAAGTTTTTTTTATGCTCTCCATGAACTCTTCTTTGACATGGCACTTCGATGTTGTTTTCCATTTAAGCAATGTGTACATACTTCTTGTGGAATTGCAATAGAAGGCAGCCCATTCACCATTTGCTTTGAGGCAAGTGTTTTTAATCTATCATAGCTTAAATGGCCTAAACGATTATGCCATAGTTGCGAGTCTTGTTCCAATTCAACCTGAAAACATGTTGTGCTAATCGGAGGAGCTCGAGTGGCGGTTAACACAAACATCCGACTGTTGCTCATCCTGATCCATAATTGAACCCTTTTTGGGATGAATAACCGTACACCTATTACCTTGAATTGTGATAGTCAAGCCCTTTTCCTGAAGTTGTCTAATACTCAAGAGATTATTCTTGAGTTCAGGAACATAATACACTTAGGATATCACATGTGTGATACCGTTTATCACCATACGAACACTTCTTTTCCCCATAATAGCAATGCGGGTGTCATTCCTTAGCTTTACTATGTGATGAAAGTTCTCATCCAAATTTGAGAACTAATCCTTTGAACCACTCATGTGATTGTTACACCCCGAGTCAAGAAACCATTTGTCTTTGTCTTCTTTGGGATCAACTGCAGCCATTAACAAGAGCTCATCCTCTTGTTCCACCTTATCCTTAACTTCAACATAATTGGCATTCTTCTCCCACATGGGACACTCATATTAAAAGTGCCCAAATTTGTGACATTTATAGCATTCAATGTCATCCTTATTGAATGACTGTCTTTCTCTACCTCTGCCACGGAAGGATCCTCTACCCCTTCTCTACCTCTTCCTCTCCCACTTTTCTCATTTGTCACCGCTTGCAAGACCTGTTCTTCCTCCACAACCAGTAGCATCCTTTGTTCGTGCACCAATAAGCTACTTTGAAGCTCATTTATGGCCATGGCTTCCATGTTGTTGGATTCTTCAATTGAGCATACTACATAATTGAATTTTGTTGTCATAGACCACAAAATCTTTGCAATTATGGAACTTTCCTGTACATTCTCACCACAAGCCTTCATACTTTTAGCGATCTTCAAGGTTTGAGCAAAATAGTAATTCACGGATTCTCTTTCCTTCATTTGCAAGAGTTAAAAGTCTTTACGCAATGCTTGCAATTAAGCACGCTTAACTCGAGTTGAACCTTGGAACTTTTGTTTCATTGAGTCCCAAATATGTTTGGACGTGTCATCATTCAGAATGGTATCCAAGATTTCTCTATCAATGGCTTGATAAAGATAGTTCTTGATTTTCCGATCCTCTAGCCTTTGCTCCTCTATTAATCTGATTTCTTCTTTTGATGATCAGCTTTATTGCAAACGTCAGCAATGCCATTCTCCACCAAGTGTCAAAATTCCTTTGATCGGAGGAAGTTTTCCATAAGCGTTGCCCAATGGTCATAGTGACCATCAAACTTGGTAATTGTTGGTTGCACATATTTGCTTGTATCTATCATGGTTGTAGAATAATCTTCACGTGTGCACCCTGTAGATATTACCCTTTCTCTCACACCCCAGTGTATAACCCTCACAATATTTGTATGCTCACTTTCACTTAATGTTTTGATGCTTTTCTGGTTCAAGCCCCTTAAAAGGAGCTCTGATACCAAATTCTGAATTAAAAGCAAGTAAGTTTTCTGTGAAAAATGGTCACTCGTCTTCTGTTATTCATTGCATAACAAAATACATTATTATAGCCTTTCAAAGCTAACAGACACGAGAGAAAAATTGACCCACTACCTATCTGCGTTACAACTGAAAAAGAAACTAAGTAGCTAAAATCTAGCTACTCTCTCCTAAAGTCTCAGTCAAGCTAACTGACCATTATTAAAAACAAATAACAATCAAACTAACACAATAAATATCTAATAACATGCCCAACCCTAAACTCATACTTTGAATACTCTCTCTTCCAAACCTATTCTTTATCTCTCCTTACCCAAAATAAAATTTCATTGGCCATTCCAATGGCTGAGATTACATTGTTTCATCATTTTCTTTCATTATTAATCCCCAAGCTACCACATGTGGAAAACTATTAAATGTCACACCATGCCACCCACCTACCACGTGCCCCTTTTTAAGTGAGAAACCCTAAAAAAAATCCATGCCAAACCTCTTACCTTCCCATACCCCTCATTATTTGCTCATAACGTGCTTCTCCAACCATCTAATGACCAACAACCCATTATACACCTCAAGCCACTCAAACTAACAACACATTAATTTTACTTTACCCCTCACGAAGCACTGAAGACCTTTCCAATATTGTTAATTGTCCTAGCCCAATTAATCCAATAACCAACAACCACTCACAACTCACACAATCACCATTGAATCTTGATGACAAGATTGTTTTGCATGATGGAGATATTGATAGTGGGCTTAATTCCATAAGGCTCATTTAAAGGATCATTAAACCTAGAATGACATGATAGGATCTTTTATGTTATTATAAAGGACAAGTGTCACCCTTTGGTGAACCCAATGAAGACATGGTCTTTATGGGACCAACCTATTGAATAAAATGATAAAGAAGAAAGATTTTATTTTTAACTGTTTTATCTTTTCTTTCCACTTCCTGGTATCACAATCACATGATTTCAAGTAATCCACAATCCAACATATATAGAGCCTCACTTTCAAACCAAATCAATATGAACCTTCTAACCAAGAGCTCGCCATCCACCAAATTATTTTTCTTAAGATGTTGACAATCATCTTTTTACGGTAGGCATTAATAATTCACCTATCCCTCCAAGTTGAAAACCTCCTATCAGTGAGACATATAATGATTAAACAAATCCATGATGACCATGTCAAGGCATATACAAGGCACAAATCAACCTCTACTCCAATAATAATGTGATTCTCTAGTGGTTTCCTGTGTAACTCTAGAGGGAGCAACCCTCCAATGGTATCATGGCTTGCCTATCAACTTAAATGACTATTTTAGAGTTAAGCTACAAGAATAAAAACCCGATTTTTAGTAAGTTTAGGTCATGTTACAAGCTTGTTAAAATAGGTTAAATACATAAAAAGAGGGAGTTGAACTAACTAAAATAGGTTAAATACATAAAAAGAGGGAGTTGAACTAACTATTTGAAACATTCAAAAATTTCCGCAACTCACCTTCAAATAAAAGCAATTATAAAAAGTTTTAACTTGATAGTTGCATTGTTAAAAAGTTATCTTAAGAGAAACATTTAATGAAGATCGTTAAATGCAACTTGAAGTTGTCACATGCATTTTCAAAAACTCTCTCCAAAGCATATTTAATTAAAACTCTCATTCTTTGATTAGATTCAAATAAATAACATGTAATTTAAAAAGATAAAAGTAGAGAGATTTAATTGATGTATTTTTATATTGGTTCATCAAAAAGTTTTGAGTATGTCTAGTTCTTGATCAACTTGATCAAGTTCCACTAAGAGACTAATGCAACAATATAAAAGATAAATATTCTTTAGACCCAATTGTTCCTAACTAAACACCAACAATTACTTAAAGTTTAACCACTCTTAACTAAACACATTGTATTGTTTGAATCTAGTCACTGTTGGTTACACATGCAGCCACTTTTGGCTAAAACATTAGTATTTCTTAGATCTTGCTACTTTTGGCTAAAGAACTTTCTCTATAAAAAGGTGCGATATAAATGATAACAATTGTACTACTTAAAAAGGATAAGTTTGAAGACATATAAAAGATTGAGAATACCCTTTTAGGTTATTAATAAAAACAATAATATTCTTCCTCTAAGAATGTTAAAGATTACAAGGACTTCATTATCTTGTTTTTAGTGTCATCATCAACTTTTTATATTTAAATGTCTTTTATATATATATATATATATATATATGTATATATATATATATATATGTATATATATATATATATATATATATATATATATATATATATATATATATATATATATATATGTATGTATTTATGTATGTATATATGTATGTATGTATATATTGAGAATACAAGAGTCGTTTCAAATCCTTTGAGATTTATTTTGAAATTTTGTTCAGGTTTTCTTTTTTGTCTTGCATTTAACCACGACTGAACTTGAAGATGAATTAAATGTTCTTTATGCAACATTAAATGAATATTTTCCTTTTATGCAACTCTCTAATACACAATATGACTTATCAGACTTATGTTAGATAGTCTTATCTAAAAAATAATGAAAACTAAGGGATCAAATGAAGATGATTGTCTTCAGATAAATTTTATTCCTCTTTTTCACAAAAGTCATTTGTGTTAAGCAACTTTAGTCTTGTTCTTAAAGAGTTATTTTATGTAGACACTTCAGTGTGATATTCTCTTGTATGAAGCAAAGAGACAAGCATTTTTTATAAGCATGGAATAATCATTTATAAGTGTTTCACGTCTACCATGAAATGCTTCAAACTATGTGTATTCATTGTCAGTCTAAGCAAAAGCTTACCAGATGAAGTATATATAAAAAATGTTGTGTTTTTTTGTCCATATGAAGCATTTGCATATGTCAAGATATGATGCTTATGAAATAATGTTTTATACTTCTTTGTTAAGCCCATAATAAAAATTTCATATAGGATTTGTTGAAGCTTGTTATAAAATTTTTCCCCTTTTTGAATATGCTTAAAACAATAAAGTTCAAAGGTGTATATTTTTCAAAAATGATTTCTTTTGATCAAGTTTTCATAAACAAATTTCCATAAAACATAAAGTGGAGCATAGAGTAGACGATAAAAAACCAGAAAATATTTTCTTCGTCTTCAACTTTTTGTTTGCTACCTCTTAAACAAACGTCTTATATCACAATATAGCTCATGCATCTAAGCTTCTCCTTAGCTTGATACTACTTTTTCTTTTCCACATTTCAAATTTTTATTTATATTATAACCATTAAATAACTATCACAAGATGATATTTGACCAAAGGTGAATGTTTTCTATAACATCCCAATCGGATATTACAAATTTATATTAAAATAAAACAAGATGAAAATTGAAATAGCATTTATATAATTGTCTTTCTCAAAACATGAGAAAATTTCAAACTTTATTAAACACACTAAAAATTCAAAACAGAATTTAAACTCAAGGTTTACATCTCCAGTAATATAATAATAAATCTTAGTTACAAAATAGTGAAAATCAACTATAGAAATAAAAATCCCCAAGTTGCCCCGCTCCAACACTATGTCTCACCAGTACCACCTACAACATCATATGCTCTCGTGTAAAGAATTATACGATCATCGTCAAACACAAGCAAATAGGGTGAGCTAACAGTATAAAGATATATACAATTCAAATATATATGCACACATACATCAAATGGACTCTATCCCTTTGATTCCATACCACATAACCACCACCATGTTCTACATCTTTATATGATAACCTTTAGATATCCTTTGCTGCCACCACCTACAAGTCACAACTTGTAGAAACATGTGAGGGAATAACATGCTACGGACCACACTCCGCAATGCCAGGTGGAGTTCCCAATATGAACCACAATTCGTACTCTAGACACAAGATTACCACATCACTAGACACAACCTGTGATTGCTCAATCAAGTGGAGACATTCTGTAAGAGCCATAACTCACACACTTATATCGGTAACACTCACCATTTCGAGCCATAACTCAAGGAATTTTTGTGTTTATCCTCCATCCTGAGCCACAACTCAAGGAATGTCACGTGTTTACCCTCTATCCCGAGTCAAGAGATACCATTCTGAGCCACAACTCAAGAAATACTCCAGCAAGTTCATCTTTACAATATCATCCAAAGCCTTGTAGACCATGCACATCCAAAGCACACTAGCCCCTGCCCCTACATAATCGCCTGCCGCTCTAGAGCCACTAGGCGAAAGCTAGTCTCAGACTGCTTGGCGGAAGCAAAGAGGCACCAGGCGCCACGCGTTCCCATGCCATTGTCTGCACCATTGTCGCTTGGCGGGACGTCCATATCGCTAGGCGCTTAGCGCCCTTGTAGCTATATGGATTTGTAACTATCGCCTGGTGGCTCAAACCTCACCGCTAGGCGCTACACCAGCGAGATGTACTGGTTTTTCATAGTCCTGCGTCGTTTCTAACCCCTTCAATCCATACTATACTAGTCTTGAGTATCATAATTCTAGTGAGTTACTATCACCATTGCTTCCAATCATCAAAACCTATCCCATGTGCATCGTTTCGTTAGGTGTTGGTACTTAGGTGTAATCCTACTTATTCACACTTATCATCTCATTTCTAACTGGTAAATATTGCTCCTTCCTTTCCAGCATAGCCACAACACTATCTCAACCTTATTAAGACATTCTTTAAGTCCTCTACCATATTAAACTACACTTGACCCTTTAATTGCACTCTACACTAAAACTAGTCCACCCACAATGATCTCCATTTAATAAGTCTTTTTCTGCATCACATTCCATTCCTAATCTTGGTTTAGCTACTATCTTGCACTATTTATGATACCCTCATTCTTCGAACTTACAATTCAAACCACAATTTGGTTATTACTAGTAATCATGCATTTCATCATCACCCTATCCTCCAGTTCAATTAACCCCCACATCCACATTAATCATTAATATGACTCAACAGGCTTCTAGAACCCCAACTGCGCTTCATAGCCACATAGTGACACTTGCCCTACGCTGGTGCCTAACGATAATTTATGTGCCGCTAGGCAATGCATATAATCCTAGGTAAAACCCATAAATTTTCTACACCTACGAAACCCAAAATCCAAAACTTAGTACTTTGATCAGTTCCACGACTCCATAAGCTATCATACCACCAACACTAATTAATATCGACCAAATTCAATGCGAAGATTTTCAATCTAATTTTGTATAAATCATCCCTAATTCTAAATTCCCAATTTTCCAAACCCTAAAATACATTCATGCCAAAATTCACTCAATCCCTTCGATTAACATCACAATGCTACAATTTTCAATATTTCACGGTATAATCAATTGATAAGAACTCTTTTACCCCGATCAGAACAGCCTAGAACCCACCAAAATATCAAAATCAAGTCAATGGGACTCGCGTCATCAAGCGGGTGTTCATCACCGCTAGGCTATTTATACAAAGCCCAAAAAAGTGGGTTGAAAAGCATGCATCGCCTGACGGCCAGCTCATACCGTTAGGCGGTTCCTCATAGGAACTTATAAATACTCATAAAAGGTATGAGTCGCTTGGCGACTTTGAAGACCCGCCAGGCAGTTTCTGAAAAATTTCAAGAACAATAGTTCATACAATATATAATTATATTAAAATACAAAATAAAATGAATCCAACTCCTCTAACTTGGTTCCTTATTCAAAATTGACAAATCAAAAGTTCTTTCGTGATCTCCAATGGTCTCCCTTTGCCTCTCCAACCAATAGCTCTCACTCTTCTGCAATGTAACTCTAACACTCTGGAAATCTTCTACCCAAGACTCACACAAAATGCATTGTTTCACTCTCCAATTCCTTTCTCTCTCACAATTACTACCAAATAATTACCTTTTTACTCAACAAAAACAAAATTAATTAAAAAGGGTGCTGAATGGCTATTCAATAACCATTAATATGGTTTTGTAGCCCTAACACTCTGGAAATCTTCTACCCAAGACTCACACAAAAAAGCATTGTTTCACTCTCCAATTCCTTTCTCTCTCACAATTACTACCAAATAATTACCTTTTTACTCAACAAAAACAAAATTAATTAAAAAGGGTGCTTAATGGCTATTCAATAACCATTAATATGGTTTTGTAGCCCTCCTAGCTGCCCTCTAAGACGGCTAGGGTTTCTAACCCTTCTCATCCATGCCAAAAAGAAAATTGACAAAAAGACCTTATTTCGCATAAGTCAAGGTTCAAACACACAACCATCCAATTACAATTTAAATGCATAACCAAATCAACCAATCCATGCTTCATGATAATCCTTATAAATCTAGGATTATATTATCACTCATCATGATCAAACATTATTATTAAAATTAATACAAAGTTAAAATACCACACAAATTAACATACATTGGACTCAAACCCAAGTCCTCCCATAATAATCAAGTGCTCTAAACCATTTGAGTTAATACTTTTCCACATCATAAACCCCAGCATTAAATGTCATAAAGGTTTCCACTACCCGTATTTATTAAATAATTATTTATTTAATTATTTAAATTTCTCAAGTCTTACACTTTCTCCCTTTAAGTTGAGATTATCTTCTCCCCCTTGGTTCAAATTTGTCTAATGACTATCATATGATAGTTTAAGATGTACATACCCAATAAGAAAATTAGTACTACAAAGACGATGACGTCGTCTAGTTAGGTGGTATCAGTAACATTTATTTGATTGATGTCGTTTCCATGATCAAATTAAGTTAAAGTAGATAATCTAAAGGATATCTCATCTACTCTTGTAGTAGATTGTCTAATCCTTGATTATACTATCCAATTTGCATTTAGGGATTGTCTACTCTATTAAAATTGTAAATACATATTGAGTTGTTCAACCCAAGTCATATTCCAACGTTCAATTGGAATATCAATGAGTCAGAACTTATAAGCGTCTACAGAAAGCATAAAATTAGAAATTATAGAAAAGGGGGTTTGTTGAAATTGATATAAAAATTGATAAAGATAAATTGACTATTCAATTCATTCATAGTTGAATTCTTCATTAGTTATCATATAATTACCATTCATTTAATTTCTTGACAGATATGAATTAATCACAACAAGTGTCAAATTATTCATTAAGTTTATCATTTGTTCTAAGCACATATGTGTGAGGCTTGTTCTTTTACCTATTGAACTAAGCAAATAAGAGGCTATTTGAATTAAGAAAACTAACAAATATTCTTAATTAGAGAACAAAATTAAATTATCAATAAGCATTCTAAAACCAATACACTTCCTCTTATTAGTTTCAAAAGGATTAATCTTTTGAAAAATGTTCTCAAAACCAATACACTTCCTTTTATTAGATTCAAATTCTTTTACAACAATTATCATATTTAAACATTAAATGATCTTGTTGACTATCATCAATCTTGTCTTCCTCAAGCAGCTTAATGCCACAACAAAAGAAAATCAATAGGCATTATTGAACAATGAAATAAATAACAAATAATTTACGTAAAATTATTGGCAACATTAAAGTAAGTATAACTATTTAAACTCGTCCATTCAAATTTTAAAACTTTGTATCATATGGACGGACGGATATTCTTTGAATTTGTGAAAAAAATATCAAAATTTATTAAGTCAAATATAAATATAAATAATACTTAATTTTTTAAATTTAATATGATATATATATATATATATATAACACATAATTTTTACACATATCATTAGAAAAAGTATAAAAAAATAATGATAATAATAATAAGACAGAAATAAAAATCGATAAAGTCAAACAATTATTATAACGAAAAAAATAAGAATAATATAAAATAAAATTGTTGATGAGAGAAGGATTAGAAATATGAGTTGAAGCATGGGGAGCACGATCTTTATTGAAAAATGGTTTCACTACAAAAGGGCAAAACAAAATATTATGTCCTTTTGATGGATCAGTCGAAGCCCATTACATGGTCCATACTTAACTTAAGGCCCAAGTCCATCAAAAGGCCCAATAACTCGAAGTATGATAGAGCAATAAGAGCCCAACAAGCTTCACGGGCTTGACATATTATTCTCTTGGACTAAAGAAGATATCAAAATATGATAGACTTCATGTAAAATCAATAGCATAGTTTTTCCTTTGGACCAAATGTTAGGCCTTGCTTTACAAAATAATTGGTCAAAGTTTATTGATTTTAGCTTCCAAATTGGGCCAATTCAAACCCACTTTGTAAGCTTGGCCAAGAAGCTTCTTAGAGCATCTTTTCTCATTTTGCACATGGTGGAAAGCATGGAAGGCATGATTTGCCACTTGGCACATCCATGACTCACGGATCTAGGAGGCATGCATATCGCCCAAGCCTTATGTTGTATTTCATTCCCACACACATTTGCATTGCATTTAAGAAAGGTTTCTCTACTATAAAGGGGAGCCTCCTAAGCTTGTGTAAAGGTTACTCTTAATTTGAATGGTAAATGTTTTGATGTTTAGAGCACTTCACACATTTATCTTATTGAGAGTCATGAGAGCTAAAAATCTCTTTAGATCTCCTCTAACCTCCTTCCTCTAGGATAAGTTCTCCTTCCTAGAACATTTGTTGCACCTATGAAGCTCCTCCTTTGCCAATCCATGCAAAGAGCTCCATCAACTTCCCTCCCAAGATATAATAATCTCATCATATCAATGGAACATAGTAAAGGAACTATTGACCTTGTGAATACCAATGTTTTTAAAAGACTATATAAATAAGATGTTAACTCTCATGCCAAAAAAGTATTATTGTCATTTTGGTTTAAAACTCCTAGTTTTTTTACTGTTAAAATTTAATAATAAATTATGTAAAAAGTAATTATTAAATAAATTACTAAAAATTTGATATATTTAAGTTATTTAGAATAAGAGTTGTTTTCTAAAAGAAAAAGAATTAAAATTAACATGAACTTATAATTTAAATAATACTTCCTACTTACCTCACCACCTTTCATATATAACTAATTTAATAAATTAAATATTAAAATTAAAATATTACATTCAGATTATATGGATGATGATAAATTAAATTCAAATCCAAAATGATAATTAATTCATAGCCGGTGTAGTAGCAGGGTTAGATTTAACCCTGGTAAATTCAGTCGTCTATATTGTCAACACCAAGTTTCTCATCAAACTTTCAACGTTTAAGTTGGGCACCGTTTTCCCGAACAGATGTGCATCGAATTTCGAAATGACCTTTCCAATCAACTTTTTACACTGAACTTTCTTCCTCTTCTTCTCTTCCTTTCTCTCTGTCTACTCTAGTAATTCCAATTTTTATTTTATCTTCTCTCTCAGCCTTGGTTGCAACTGGTTCATGGTGATATTGAACCTTTCTGGGTTCTAGAGGTTCATTTCATCTCTCTGAAACTGCATGGCACAACCTATAGCATCGTCAGAACACTCTAGAATCTTCTCAAATTCATACTCTGTTTTCCAATTTCTTACCTTTCTCTTCATCGTCTTTCTTCTCTTCAGTTTTTCCCACCCATCTGCCATGGCTTCCTCAGAACACGTTAAATCATCAGAATCAACTAGTTCCACCATAAACTTGTACCATCTTAAAGCCAAGAACCGTGGTTGTTCATCAAAGCGTGGTGGTAGAAAATTTGGAGCTAAGGCTCATGAAGTTCCCAGTGGTCCAAACCCTATTCAAAACCGATAAGACAGAGGCATATCACACTGCTACCAGCAAACAAAAAAAATGGCAGGGATTCATGCACCAGAGTTAGTTAAGTTGTTGTTATCTTAATCTTCATATAATTTTATTATTTTAGTTCAACAGTGACGGTTTTTTTGGTCATTTTGTTAGTGGTATGTTACTAAAATTGTATATATTAATCTGACATTATTGTGTCAATTTTAATTTATAGTAATATATTGATTTAATTAAAATATTACATCTGTTTAATTAAAATGTTGTGGTTTTGTAAAAGAAAATCAGAAGTTATGCATTTTTTTATATTATCGTAAAATTAGTGATGATTTTAAAAGTTTCAGTAATTATGAGATATTTAAATGTGTTATAATTCACATATTATTCAGATATTAAATTAACTGATAAGTACATTAATTTAATGAAAATTGGATTAGTTTAACTGATATATAAGAATGAGGAATAGATGTACTAAAAATTTATATATATTTTTTTTAATCATGTCGTTGGTCGTAAAATTTTAATTTAGTTTCTTTATTTTTTTTTTTTTTGTTTTAATTTGATCTTTCTCTCAGTAACATCATTAGAGGAGTGTCACGTGTCAATTTTTGTATTTTGTTTTTTTTTTATTTTTTTTATTTTTTTTAAGAAAATAAAAAATTTGTCATGTGTCAAGTTGTCATCGTGTCATATGACAGTGATAAAATGATGTGGTAGTGACAATGACATGTGTCACTTATATATTAGGTGTCATTTTCACTTTTTCAATTTGGTCCCTTTATTTTAATTTTAGTCTCAATTTAGTCACAATTTTTGTAAAAATTGAGCAATTTTGATCCTTTCCAAATTGAAATCAAATTTAATTTCTATATAAATGTACACAAATATTTCTATCAAAATTGATATTTCAAGTAAATATTTTTAACAAAATTAAGTTTATTTAATTAATATTTTATATTAAATTTTATATAGAAAATAATGTTAATAGAAAAAAATTCATAAATTATATTGATATTTTATTACATCGTTTTAATATTATTTTTTATTTGAATTTATATTTCAAATAATTATATATTTTTAAAATGTGTAAATTTCAACAATTTGTACACAAATGTTTGAATTGGTGTAAAAATAACAATTATAAAATTTTTAAAAAAAATTTAAACTAGTTCATGTAATAATGAAAAACATATAAATTTAAAATTTGAAAACAATTTTTAAGTAAAGTTGAATGTGAAACACAAATTTAAATAAACTTAGTTATTTTAAAAATATATAATAAAAATATCAATTTAAATAAAAATATCAAATTTAATAAAAATATTTGTATAACATTTATACAAAAAATAAGTTTTGTTTCGATTTGGAAAGGAACGAAATTGTACTATTTTAACAAAAATAGGGACTAAATTGAAACAAAAATTAGAATACAATGACCAAATTGAGAATGAAAAAATGACACCTGGCCTAATACTGACACATGGCATCATCACTGTCATATCACTATGTCATTGCCATGTGGCACGACGACAGTTTGACACGTGACAATTTTTTTTTATTTTTTAAAATAAATTCCAAAAAATCAAAAAAAAAATTCAAAAAAAAATTCAAAATAAATAAATAAATAAATAAATAAATCAAGAACTAACACGTGACATCCTATTTAATGTTGTTACTGTACCACTAACGGAAATGACTAAATTGATATCAAATTTTCTAAAACAGAGACCAAATTAAGATAAACAAAATAGAAAGACCAAATTAAAATTTTTCTATAAAAATTAGGATCAAAAGCATAATTAAACTTTTTTTTTCTAAGAAATGCTTATAATAAGAACTATTATATATCTTTCTTTATTGTTTGTTCGAACCTATCAGCTAAAAAGTCTGCAAATTTGTAGTGAGGTTCTTAGAAATTAGATTAATTGGTATTTTCTTTTGTCTTTTTTCTCTCTTTAATTTTTGGACAATTTGATTATGTTTTTTGTTTATTTGTTCATTATCCTAGTTTATTTTATTTAATATATGTCTTGACAAATTTTATTTCTTTATTTCAATATATATTCCTTTACAAAATAATTCTATATATAAGATGCAGATTTTACATTTATAATCATGTACGTAACAACAGTTAATTTTAACATTTTTAACAAAAAAGAATTCGTTTTTATAATTGTCTATTGGATACATTTTACTTTCAATTTTGTTTTTATTGATGTAAATAATTTTATTATTTTATCATTTTAATTCTGAAACTGTTTTTCTTTTAATTCATAACCATCTAAAAAGTTACCTGTCTATAATAAAATTATTAAATTTATTCACTTTATTCCTTTTTTATATTTTAAATAAGTTTAATGATAAAAATAATTTTATTTTTTATCCTTATAAAATAAAAATAGAGGCAAATTGTTATAGAGAAGTTTTCTTTTCTCTTAAATGTTTACGATTTTTATTTGTTGTAAATATGTTTTCGATTTAATTTCATCCTTGTAGCAAATTAGCACATAATAATATATTTTAATCTTTTAAATTTTAAAATTAAATTGACATAATTTTTTTAACTTAATTGTATTAATTTTTCTTTAACGTGTTAAATATATTTTATACTAATATTTAAATAATTTACACAATTTAATACTACCTCAATATCAACTGAAAAATATATTTAATATGTCCAATATTGATAAATTTTAATTTTCATCAAAGTTGAAAAGGAATATATATTTTAGAAATATATTAAGGAAGAAATTATTCATGGGTCATATGTGGATTATGGTTTTCACTTCATTCAATTGAATTAATGTTTGTTTGTATGCAACGATGTTATTGTGCAAACAAATTAGCAATGACATATTTGGGAGATCATACTTGTTTGTACAACGCAGTTTGAGAGGAAATGCGAGACTAGAAATCCAAGATTCATTCATAATCACATCTCACAAAGGCGATGAATATTTGTAGTGATAATGTGTGCTTTTACGAATATAACCCTCTCACCCAACCATTTTTTTCACACATATTACTAAAAAAAATCATATTTCCTGTCAATTTTGTTTTGAAATTTCTTTTTTTAGGAAACACTAATAAATTTGTTATGAAAAAAAAATTACAAGAAATTGCTGTCAATTTTTTGAAAAGTATTTTGTATAAAATACTTTTCACAACAAATTTTGAAAGAAATACTTACGAATTTTATAATTTTGTTGGGAATAATTACCCATGAAGAAATTATCTGTCAATTAAGATTCTTAGAAAAAATAGCAAAAAAACGTCTTTTCCTGTAAATTTTTTTAACAAATTTGAAAAAAAAATCCATGTAATATGAGAATTTTTAGTAGTGACACTTTGCTTCCTTTTCCTTTATGCTACGAGTATAACACCCTGTTTAATTAATAAACATAATTAAAGGAAGCGTCACACTAAAATAATATAGCAGCGCAGTCCTGGAGTTTAAACATAATTCTATCCAAGGCACACCATGATGCCAAAAACCAAACCAGGTACAATATTCAACAGTAAACTAATAGGAATTTAAAAGATAGACTAGTACATGGGCCATAGCCCTAAAATAAAGAGTTCAAAAACAGAAGCCAGTCCAAAGACTAAGCAGCGGAATCGTCACCTCCCTGTTGACCCCGGGTGTTCCTCGCATCTGCTCACATCAACAAGTTGATGATCATCGCAAAAGAGAGAACCAAACAGATGAAACACACAACAAACAAACAAAAGGGTAAGCTAGAGCCAAAAGAAATTTTATCATGCAATCAGATATACTTTCACGGTCAAATATACACACATCATCCAAGCATGTTATGACTTTCAAATCAATACACTAAGACTCGACTCGACTCGACTCATCCGGATATGTATAATTTAGTCGGATTCAGCGGATGCTTGCACTTGTGGTGGATATCTCTGCTCACCCCCGAGCTAAGTGTTACAGGTGTTACAATGTTTCCAATCCCCCACACACAAGGTTAGCCCTTAATGAGTTTTAGGCCTCCTGCTACTCTCACCACAAGAGTCAGTCTGCTCTAAGTGAGACTAACTGACTCCTTAGAGTGTTAGGATGCAACCTTACCTAGAATCCTTACCAAATTATATAGATGGAGCACCACCATGAACACCCACTAATAGGGGTCATGGAATTACGTCCCGACCACTGAAGCATGACCATAAAATCTCACCTATAGATTCCAAGGAATTTCGCACTGACCATAGACCAACCATAATTAAACAATAAAGGAGTATTCATCATGCATATAATTTCATGCCAATCCCTATAACCAAATCCTCATTCATATCACATGTGAAATTCATGCCAACTCATTCTTCCCAATCCACAAATATAGCCCATGCCAATGCCATGCCACTTTAATTACCAACCACATCATACTTAGTTCATGCCAAACTCATGTTGACTCAACATTTTAGCCCATACAAACCAGTCTCATAAGCATATCCATACAGTTCATACTTAAGATAGAGCATACCAAGCCAAACATACAATTGCAGCCCAAAAATATGGAAGGAATAATTATGTAGTGAAGTCTCGTGCCAGTCTCGCCCAAGCCACAGGTTCTCGCTTAGGCGAGACTGTCAACAGGGAACCCTGCGAGACTCGCGAGTTCTCGCTTAAGCGAGTCGCTACTCGACTGGGCGAAAACACCCCTCGCCCAAAAGCGAGGTTCCTCGCTTGAGCTAAACATGCAGCAACGTGCCTCAAGCCCCCACGCGTCCTCGCTTAGGCAAGCCTCTCTCGCCTGAGCGAGATGGTGTCTCACTCAAACGAAACCCTTCGCCTGAGCGAGAGCTTAAACGTGAGCTCGGACCTGTCTCTACAAGTCTTGCCTAGGCGAGACTGGGTCGCTTGGGTGAGAACGTTAGGTCTCGCCACTGTTCATCTTGCAACAGCTATATTTTCATACTCAAACAATAATATCAACCATCCCATGCATCCATAGTAGCATACAAGCTCAAAAATCATGAACCAAGGCAAAGCAAACAACAATGACATCAAATAGAAAGGCTTCTAGCTTCCCTTACCTGGAATGAGCTAGCAAACTACTACGACACCTAAGCCCACCACCACAACAGCTCCAAGAGCAGATTTAAGGACTGGAGATAGTGGCACAGAAAGAGGATTGAGTTTACTACAGCGAGCTCCAACATAACCCACGAAAATAACTTAGAAAGGGTTTGTAACATCCCTAAGGAATATTACTTGATAATAAATAAAATAAAAATAAAATTTCAATAAAGTCCACATTTAATATAAACTATTTCCCAAAAACACGGGAAATTTAAAACTTTAAATATACGAGTTATAAAACCAGGAGTCCATAATTCATAAAACTGATATAAAAGTCAGTGGCTCCTGCCAAGTTTACATAATCTTCACAAAGATAATACATATGTATCTACATAATATCCCATGCTAGCCCTCGCTCCGAGTCTAAGCATCTCCTGGCCCACCTGTCACATCATCTGCTCCAGGATAACAAGTTACCCGATCATCGCCACACACACACAGAAAGGGTGAGCTATGCACAACATATATATATAAAGAAACATGAGAATAAATATGTTTCCTAACCCAAAATAACATAACTAATTTCATATTTCATAATCACCCAACCATGACCTCATAGTCCTTCATGAGTCATATGCATGAACTAGGTCTTAGGACTTCCCTGTGCACCCACGAAACTGACTCATTCGTGGTCCAACCCTATGAGCCTATCCCGCTCATAGTCCTGCCCTACAGACTCCTCGCCTGTAGTATAAACATCCAAGTCTCACACTTGGACCCTGGCACGCACGCAATCACCATACTATG
>Ga0214542_1005610_pt1 | contig 23690 bp, 8 predicted proteins | sample CNSS1metaG_FD_160096 | JGI IMG/M metagenome (GOLD analysis project Ga0214542, IMG submission 160096) | Root nodule microbial communities from cowpea collected in UCLA plant growth center, Los Angeles, California, USA - CNSS1 | ecosystem: Host-associated > Plants > Roots > Nodule | place: USA...
AATTTAAAAAGAAAAAAAAAAACTAAAAAAAAAAAAAAAAGATATAAATACTATAAACTGACATGTGATATGTTCAAAGACGATGTTCATGTCATTCATATAAATCTAATAAAAATGACTAAATTAAATTCATTTAACACAAATACACAAATGAGATTTAATTGAAAAAAAAGACCAAATCAAATAAAAAAATAGATAGGAACCAAAAGAGAATTTTAACCAAAATTAAAACAACTTCTGCCGCAAGTGTGATAATAAAATGTTGTATTGAAGTCACAAATATAAAATCACCTTATTCTTTAGGAAACACATTTTCAATCACAATGAACAACATAAACGACACTCCAAATTTTATAAATACTTAATTTATTCATTATAAGCAACACTTTTTGAACTTAAATAAATATTACACCTTCCATTATTTAAGTCAATTTTTTTATCAACAAAAAATAAATAAATAATAAAGTAGAATAATTGGGTTGCTTTAACCTTTTAAAAAAAAATTAACATTTTGTGACACCGTTACACTCAATAATAACATCAACTAAACCCTTTTAAGGAATACATTACAATAAAAAATACTAGGAACATATTCGAACCAGAAAACATGATATATATAAATATAGTCTATTACTTAATCCAAGTAAGCAACATAAAAAATACTTGAGAGAACAACAACTTGATGGAAATAGATCTATTTTAGAGTCATAACTTCAACATGATCAATTTTGAACTGACACGAACCACATCCCAACTAAGAAATAACGCATGAGAAAATTTCAAACAAGTGCATTCATTCCTTAGCACTATAGTCCTTGTAAAGATAATTTCAATCTAAAAATTAACTTCATGCTCTATATTAAGATCCAAAGTTGTTGCAACCATGATTCCAATTAAATCAAACAAGTGTTGTATGGCCAAAGTTCTGCCTCATAGTGAATCTACCTCTATAAATATTTTCGTAAAACTATAGAGACTTCTAGACTAGGAAGTATGATTGAATTAGAACATTGGATCCTCCACATCATATTTGATTTAGAGGATACTAGATTACATATTTAATGCACTTAATAGGGCATATATTTCAATCATTATACGGCAAAAAGATATTTGAGACTTTGTTTTTCATTCATGTCCAAATATTTATTTATGTCAAAGTAAAAATTTTCTTTGGATCTACTTTTCCTTGTTTAAATACGATCATATTGTTACATTTGTTCCAGCAAAATCAAACTAAATGTTGAAATCAAGTAATCTGTTTTTCATAACCTAATTACACTACAAGAAAATCATCAATTAGAAATCAATTTTATAAACCAAAAATAGTTAGTCATTATAGTATACCAATTTACAAAATTAAAAATTATTGGTTACTAAAATAGTTACTATTATAAATAAAAAATTATAACTGGTCACTAATTAATTATAGAACAATTTAGAAACTAAATCATTTTGGTAGTCAAGACTTAGGAATTAACTTTTAGTAACCAATTTCTTTTGATAACCAAAACTATGATACTTAATTTTAAAGATCAATTATAATTTTTTATTTATAATAATGATTATTTTAGTAACCAATAATTTTTAGTTTTATAAATGTGTATGTAAATTGGTTACTATAGTTATTAATAATTATTAATCACTAAAATTAATCACCGTTTAGAAATTTTCTTGTAACGATAAAAAAATTATATATATATATATATATATATATATATATATATATATATATATATATATATATATATATATATATATATATATAAATTTATTATATATATATATATATATATATATATATATATATATATATATATATATATATCGAAAGTTATTATATGTACATAAAGTTTCCTCTCATACCATCCAAAGGTTTGCAAAACATATAAAGATCTAAAAAGATTAGAAATGAAAGCAAATGACACACCTAACTTTGTCTTGAACTATAATTTCTACTATTTAGGTTTGGAACATCATCTCTTTCCATGTATGATGACAAGATATCATTAAATATATCTTTAATTGTCACATATACAAGATATGCTTTTTATGAAACATACTAAAAGATATACACAATTGAAAGTCGTCATCACATTTCTTTAACTCCTAACTCCTACATTTGTAAGTCTAAAAATAATATCTAGCATTATATCATCATCGACTAGATTCGTTAAGCTAATAATACAACCATTTATATACTTTTTTTTATTAATTTTGAGATTTATTTCAATTGTTCTAGAGAAGAGAAAATTGTTTTAGTTCCGTGTTCAAACATACAACGAGTAAAAACCAACTAATGAACGAAAATGTTTTGTCCGTATAGATGACAACTATGAACGAAAATATTTTAATAATAATTAATATTAGTAACAAAAAATAATAGGTTATTATGATTTAGATATTAATTTATAAATTTAAAATTATTGATAATTTAAATAATTTAAAAAATTTATAATTAATAACTAAAATATTTTTTATTATGAATCGTTTCGAAATTAATCATAAATATTAACTATCAAGATTTTAACTATCAAAAGAATTTGTCTCTAATTTGAAAATCGATCTTTAAATCAGTTTCTAAACATATTTTTTATCACTAAGATGAATTATTTAAAAATTTGCTTGTACTAATATAATTGAAAAAAATTAAGTAATATATAAGAATAACAATTTATAAACTTATTTTTTTAAAATTTTAAATTGGAATTAATATCAATTCTTGGACTGAATTTATCTCTCTGTGTTTACCAAATGACTCCTCCATCAAGCAAAATATATTGAAAAAAAAAAACAATTACGCAACTAAAACTTACCAATTCTAATGTTTTGAAAAAAATGTTAACCATCAAAGTTGCAAAATAATAATCTAACCCGAACTAACCGATCAACACCCTAAATGAGTAAAAAAGTAGTATAATTAAATTGTTAAAATCAAACAAATCTAGTTTAACGATGTAAGCTATTAGATCCTTACCCAATGGTAGCTTCCTTGCTAGAAAAAAAACAACTCTAGCACTTAAAAGCTTCTAATCCCAAAAATACACAAACTTCTAAAAAACTTGAACCTATATATATAAAACCAACACTTCCACTTATTTAAATGACTAGAAAATTCTGATTTCCTTGTTGATACTGACAAATATGGAATATAAAATTTTCACATATTCAGAAACAGGAGAAAAGAAAAAGATTGGGTAGGATCAATAAGAAAACTATATTTTGAATATATTTATTTGTTCACATGCTGCCTCTTCAAAGATGTGATAAGGTTGTGAAAATAATAATGAGTACCTAAACATAAGGAAAGTGTATAGAGGGTTCAAGACTTTAAGAAATAAAATTCATTAGAAATGAGCCCATTTTTACAAACTTAAAAAAAAAATCATTCATAATTTACTTTAAATTATATCTTCTAAACTCTGTTAAATTGGTTTAGTTTACAATTGTTTCGTATACTTAATAAATCTTACATTATTTAAGAATCAAAATTGAACACAGTTTAAATACTTATTTATTATTTTGTTTATCTTTTAAAAACAAAATTATGATGGTTATTTCTATTGATGATTTCGAGTTGAATCGAATCGGAACAATAATTATTTAAAATTGTTATTTACTAAAGAAATTTATTTTATTCAAATCTAATGAACTAATATATGTAATTATTTATTCAAACTTAAAATCTTCATATTTAATCATACGGAACCGTTCTTTTTCCCAAAAATAAAAAATTAAGTTTTGTTTTTGAAAACCAATTTTTCTTTTCAAAAAGTCTTTTTAACCTTTTTAATGTAATGACTCCTCTAATTTTTTTAACATGCGGCAACCTACGTTGCAACATCTACGGGAAAATAATTTTGTCCCAAATTAGAATTAAATGAGAGGGAAATGACTTCTCTATTTCTAAGTTCTTTTTTAAAAAATTGAAATATAATTTAATTTTGTAAGTAAAAAATATTTCATGTTAAGAAAAGAAATTAAATGTTACATTGTTTATTAAAAAATGCCTCAAAATTTATTTTAGTGCTAATATTCTTATATTAAATTAATTATAAAATTATCTTTTAAAAAAGTCTCAATTTTTCTTACTACTAATATATGTCTATTATATATTATAAAATTATGTTTAAGATAAAAAAAATCTCAAAACCTTTTTTGAAAATAATATACCTCTATTAAATTAATTATAATTTTATGGTTGATAATAAAATTTAATTAAATTATTATTAGTGTATGCCAATTTTTATTAGTATTAAAAATGATATGTAATGAGTTAAATTTTTTTTCCAATAAAATATAATTTTGTTTAGAAAAAAAGTAATTAGTTATTTTTATTCTCTTATAGTCGATTTTGATTCTATTTTTTTTTCTTTGTGACTTTAATTTTGATTCTATTTTCTTCTTTTATCTTTATGTGACTTCAATTTTAATTTTATTTTCTTCTTTTATCTCTATATGATTTCAATTTTGATTTTATTTTCTTATTTTATCTCTATGTGAATTCAATTTAGATTTAATTTTCTTCTTTTTATCTTTTTGTGACTTCAATTATAATTGTATTTACTTCTTTTATCTCTGTGTCTTCTCATCTATTGATTCAACTCCTTCCATTTCCTTATTTTCTTCTATTCTAGAGTTCTTTTTTTTTTGAAAATTTTGACATATTTTATTCCTTGAATCTCATACTTTCCATGCATACCATTCTTTTTATTCTCATTAATGGTTAGTATGTTTTTCTTTCTATTTGTGGTGATGTTGTTTTTATATTCTATTTAATGAAATTGTATTAAGATTATAAATGTGTTTCCTTTACGTGATTTTAGCATAGAGAGTAGCGTTTAGGGTCCTAGATGAGAAGAACAATAATTTTTTAATTATTTTTATTAATGATTAATCTTAAAATAAAACTTTGTAGGTGTATGAAAAAGTTGAGATTTAAGAAAAGAAACTCAAGACTTCAAGATATTACAAGTTTACAATCAAGTTTACTTATTTTTAGTGATGTTATATTTTTTTTTTCATATAAAAACATATACATATGTCAACTAAAAAAATTGAATCAGATTATTAAAAAATCTAGAAGAAGAAAAAAGTTAAGACTTTAATTGCATCACAAAAAGGAGCTATGATTAAATTTATAAAAATTGATAAGAAAAGTGAATTTGAAAATACAAGTGGACTCTTTCAATGAACAAGATAATAACAATATAGATACATGTGAAAGCAAAACAATAAAGAAAAAAAAAGTAATTAGTGATGATGATAAGTCTTATTCTCAAACTCATGATAATGATTAAAAACATATAAAAAGATTAAATAGATGAACATTATTATCTATGGAAACAAAAATGTTAGATAAAATTAATTTTGACAATTTAATAAATAATTTTGCATAAAAAAATTCAATTTTTTTAAAATAAAATACCTCATTTTTAAGTTTGTTTTAAGTCTCTCAAACTCTTGAACTGTTATTCCTGAATGGAGACACTCTATGAGATTTTTCTTAGAACATACTACCGATTCAAATTAAACTAATATTATAAAAAGCTATCGATACTAATTTAAATAAATTTTGAAATAAAAGTGTATAAACGTTAGTTAAACTACTTTAATTAAAAAAATAATAATGAATTAACGTAAGCTTAATCAACACTATTTAATATTGATTTTCAAAAATCGTCACTAATAAATTAGTTTCACAGTTTTAAAATTACATATAAGTACCATCCAAATTCGATATTAATAACTATTTAACTTAAATATTTACTTGGAATTAATTTTCAGCGCTAAATATATATTTTATTATAGTAAATTAAAGTGATGTATATATTATTTAAAAATATTATAATTTGGAAGTTAAATTATTAAGAGCACGTCGAGTAAGTATTAATTTACTATAATTTAAAAAACATTAATAACCATATATTGAGATGAAAAGTCCTCCACAAACATAGTATCCTTTACCACCTTCAATGTATCATACTTGGAAATTAATAATACAAATTCAACCCTGATTTACCAACACTTTTATCCACGTTTATTTCCTTCATCAATTATAATTTTTCTTATTTGTGTTATTTTTGTTGAAAATAGAGGCAATCTACAAGATTCGTTTTAAGTCACAGTCATTAGCATAATAGGTCAAACAAATACAAATTAAACTAATATTAAAAAATATATATATTTAACATCAACTACCAATATTAATTTAAATAAATTTTAAAATAAAAATATATTTATATTGGTTTGACTAACACTAAATTTCTTTAATTAAAAAATTAGTAATGAATTAAGTCCCACTTAATCAACATTCTAAAGCTGATGACAGTAGCGAACTAGCGTCATACTTTTAAAGTTGCACGCAGGTAGGATGCAAATATTAATAACTATTTAGGTTCAACTTTTTATTTGTTAGTACAAAGTTTTGATTAATGTTAAATACGTATTTTCTTATAATAAATTAAAGTGATGTATATATATTATTTAAAAATATTATAATTTAGAACTTAAATTATTAAGAAGAGTGTAAAGTAAGTATTCCTTTACCATAATTTACAAAATTTAGTAACCATATCTAATGAGATGAAAAGTCCTTAATTAACATATAGTTTCCTTGACCACCATCAATGTATCATACTTGAACATTAATAATATAAATCCAACCCTTGATTTACATGCCTTCCACACAATTTAAAAGTGAAAAATCCAATCTTAACAACTATTTATAAATATCATAAACTGAAGTTAAATTATTAAGAAGAGTGTAGAGTAAGTATATTCCTTTACCAGAATTTAAAAAAAAATAATAGTAACCATCAAATGAGATGAAAAGTCAGAATCCAAATTCTTTATTGATTTTTTGGTGTTGTCCTCTACTGAACATTAAATATACACTATATTGGTATTTTAAATAATTTTTTAATATATTTTAAAACATTAAAATTAGTGATAATTAATGTATTATAAAGATATCGTAGAAGAATCAACGACAAAATAAAAATATCCAGCAAAGAATCCAAAATTCTGAAAAGTCCTTACAAAATTAGTAAACTTTAGCACCTTATTCAATGTATCATATTCGGAATTTAGTAATAAAGAATACATGTTGTCACCTATTCCAAATAATTCAACACTTGATTTTACATGCCGTCCACTTTGTCCTTTTCATGGCCAACATTGAATAAATCAACCGAAAAACTCTTGAAGATCGCAAGAACTCACCGAAGAAGAAGAAGTTGAGAATCATGGCTACGAGAGCACACTGTTTGGTGCTTGCATACCCAGCTCAAGGTCACATCAATCCCATGCTTCAATTCTCAAAACTTCTCGAACGGCAAGGGGTGAGAATAACCCTAGTTACAACTCGTTTCTACTACAATAACCTGCAAACTGTGCCTCCTTCTATTGCTCTTGAAACAATCTCTGATGGGTTTGATAATGGAGGACCAAAAGAAGCTGGTGGCTTCAAACCCTATTTGGAACGCTTCTGGGAAGTTGGGCCTCTCACTTTTTCTGAGCTTCTTGAGAAACATGGTGGATCAAAGCACGTTGATTGTGTTGTGTATGATTCATTCTTCAGTTGGGCACCAGAAGTTGCAAAGAGATTTGGGATAGTTGGAGCAGCTTATCTCACTCAAAACATGGCTGTGAATAGCATATACTATCATGTTCACTTGGGGAAGTTGCAGGTTCCACTCAAACAACACCAGTTTTCTCTTCCTGCCATGCCTAAACTTTATCTTCAGGACATGCCTTCTTTCTTCTTTGGTGAAGATTTCACTTTTCTTGACTTTGTAGTTTCTCAGTTCTCAAGTATTCACAAAGCTGATTGGATCCTCTGCAACACCTTCTATGATCTGGATAAAGAGGTAATTAACTTAAATGTTTCTTTCAATGATTTGTTGTTTTGTATGAAGTTACACTGAACCATATAATTATATATTACATGAGAACTCTTCTTGAATACTATGTTGTAGTGACTAGAAAACACTTTTTAGATAGCAGATTGGATTGTGAAGGTTTGGCCACAATTTAAGACTATAGGACCAAACATTCCATCTTTCTTTTTAGATAAGCAATGGGAAGATGATCAAGATTATGGGGTCACAGAATTCAAGAGTGAAGAACATTGCATGGAATGGTTAGATGAAAAGCCAAAAGGGTCTGTTGTGTATGTATCATTTGGGAGTATGGCTTCCTTTGGTGAAGAACAAATGGAAGAAATTGCTTGGTGTTTGAGAGAGTGTTCGAGTTATTTCTTGTGGGTGGTGAGAGCTTCTGAAGAAACCAAACTTCCTAAAGATTTTGAGAGAAAAACAGAAAAGGGTTTGGTAGTAAAATGGTGTTCCCAGTTGAAAGTTCTTGCTCATGAGGCTGTCGGGTGTTTTGTGACACACTGTGGTTGGAATTCAACGTTGGAAACTCTGTGCTTAGGAGTTCCAACAGTTGCAGTACCGTATTGGTCAGACCAGAACACAAATGCAAAGCTTGTTTCAGAGGTTTGGAAAACTGGAACAAGAGCAGTGGTTGATGAGAAAAAGGTTGTGCGACGAGAAACTCTGAAGCACTGTATAAATGAAATAATGAATGGATGTAGAGAAATGAAGAACAATGCCATTCAGTGGAGGAGTTTAGCAGTAAGAGCTGTTACTGAAGGTGGTAGTTCTTATGAAAATATCAAAGAATTTGTGAATAATTTATGGCATTCATAAGCTTCATATTCTGTCTTGTATTTCCATGTAATAGGTTGATCAATAATTTATGGCATTCACAAGCTTCATGATCACATGCACTTCATGATATGTCAAATAATTCCTGTTATATTTTCATGCGAACATTTTAGATTAAATTATGTATTTTGGTTCCTAAAAGAAATATTGGTTTAGTTATTTTTTTATTTGTGAGCTTTATTTTAAAAAAATTATGCAATTATGTCATTTCTCTATTAATATCGTATCAACAAAAGTAGAGAGGTACCAGGTGTTATGATTATGATTTTTTTATTTTTTTTACAATTTTTTTAATTAAAAAAAATTAAAAACTTGTTACGTGTTGAGCTTACATTGTGTCACGTGACAATGATAATGATAGTGTGATGTGACAATGGAAGTATCATGTGTCAGTGTCATGCTATATGTCATTTCCTCACCTCAATTTGGTCCCTAGTTTTAATTTTTGTAAAAGTTAAACAGTTTTGTCATTCTTCAAATTCTTCAAATTCAAACATGTGACATCACACTTAATAGATAAATCTAAAAAATAAAACATCGTAAAATTATAATATAAAAAAACACACAACATGAAGTATATAGCTACTAATTATTACAGTTATCCATAAATATACCTTGAAAGAAGTCTAAGGCACAACACACGTCATAAACAAGGTTCAAAACAAAGATTAACTTAAACTTAAAATTTGCTTGCAGAGCAAACAACACGACAAGGCAATAATGCCCTCAAAAGGTGCTCCAAAGAGCAAGATCCAACCCACAAGCTTGACTAAACTGCAGCGTTCCCATCATCCTGATGACCACTAGGGGTTTCCAATTCTGCTTACACCAATAAATTGATGATCATTGCAAAAAGAAAAATCATACAAGAAAACAAACACGAGCAAAAAGAGTAAGGTAGAATAAAAAGAAATTGTGAACATGTTATAGCCACCAGATAATTAAAAATCATGTGATATAGCAAACAAACAAGACTCTATGACTCAATTATCCGGATACATATAATAAGATCGGATTCACTGGATGCCTGCACTTGTGGTGACCTCTAATGCTTTGTAGAGCCATTGCCAATGAGTTTCACCCTACCACGCACAAGGTTAGCCTTCAATCATCTAAGGCCATTATCCTGCCAAAGACTAGGGCCTCCTACTACTCTCACCACTTGAATCAATATGCTTTATATGAGACTAACTAGTTATTTAGAGTTTCAGGATGCAACCTTACTTGAATTCTTATCTAATTATATACACTATAACACCACCATGAAATCTCACCAAGAGATTCATGGAATTACGTCTATCTCATACCAGATTCATGTTTCTCATACCAGAACCACAATTTTATCTCAAGCATTATGATTTCATGCCAATGCTAAACCAACCAATCCATCCATCCATGATTCATTCCATATCCAGTACAGCAAGGTCTCAGCCTCATTTAATCTCATAAACCATACATGACATCATACTTTATGCATTTAAGGTAAAACACTCAATTATGCAACCAAACAACAAAAACATAAAAGAGAATAGCGCTAGAGCATGTCCCTGCATCAGTCTCACTCAAGCGAAAGGGGTCCATCGCTTAAGCTAAAGGCTCTCGCTTAGGCGAGACTGCAAACAGAGAGCACTAGAAGGTTCTGCGAGTTCTCGCTTAGGCGAGACCTTTTCGCCTGAGTGAGATTTCTCTTCGCCCAAGTTCCTCGCCCGAGCGACAACTCGAGTAGAGAGCACAAAAGGTTTCCATGAATTCTCGCTTGGGTAAGACCTTCTCGCCTGAGCGAGATGGTTCGTCGCTCAAAACGGAAGCTCGACGCTTGAGCGAGAGTTCGAGCAGAAACAAGGCGAGCTTCTGCTATTCTCGCCTAGGCGAGACAATGTCGCTTGGGCAAAAATATCAGTTCTCATCATTGTCCACGCATGCAAGCCAGATTCAAACCAGAAGCACACACCATATATTTCACACGATCAATAACATCATATAAGCATTAAAAACACAAAACAGTCCAACAATAGGAAAAATAATTTAAAAACATGAAACCCTAGCTTCCCTTACCTTTGAGTGAAGCTAAGCTGGAGGGGGTTTAAACACTGACAAAAGGAGTACCACAACTCTAAAGACGAACTAAGAAGCTGTAAAGTACGAACATAGGGGTGAGAGTAAGTCTTTAGGGATAACCCAAGACAAAACCAAGGCAATAGGAATGGAAAAGAGAAGGGGAGGTTCGAGCTCAACTTACATGGAGGAAGAGTTCGAGTAGCTCTAGGAAGGTTCTTGTTGTGCCCTAGCAGAGCTTCTGGTTCACAAGAGAGTAAGGGCTAGAACAACGTTCTAGTGAAAAAGGGAAAAAGAGAGAATGGTTGAGTGGAAAACAAAACTGAGGGGTTTTCCTGCCTTTGGATAAAGGCTGGTGGGCTGACCTTGGGCCCTCCCTTACTTACTAGAGCTAGACCCAAAAATCTAAGACAGAAAAGCGTATCTTACAAAACCAAATTTAATTTTTACATAAATGTTATACAAATATTTTTATTAAATATTTTTAATAAGATTAAGTTTATTTAAATTTATATTTTACATGAAACTTTATTTAAAATTATTTTAAAGGTTTTAATAGAAAATAATATTAATAGAAAAAAATGCAAATAATTGTATTGATATTTTTTTACATCATACTTTAATATTGTTTTTTATTTGAGTTTATATTTCAAGTAATTGTATATTTTTAAAATATGTAAAGTTGAATAATTTCTATACAAATTTTGAGTTAGTTTAAAACTTTAAAAATTGTATAAATTCAAATATAAAATTTTAAAATAATTTTAAACATTTTATAACAATTTAAAACAAATAAATTTTAAATTTGAAAAACAAATTTAAATAAAATATGATGTGAAATATAAATTTAAATAAAATTAGTTTTGTTAAAAATATACAATAAAAATATTTGTATAACATTTATATAAAATTTATTTTTTGTTTCAATTTGTAGATTGATGAAATTGTAAAACTTTTTAAAACAATTGAGACTAAATTGAGACCAAATAAAAATACACGACCAAATTCAAACTAAGACGATGACATAAGACGTGATAGTGGCACGTGATACTGTTAATGTCACATCACTATCACTGCCACGTAGCACAACGTGTTTGACACGTGACAATTTTTTATTTTTTTAAAAAATTTAAAATAATTTTTTAAAAAAATTAAAAAAATCACAAACTGACACGTGACACATCTTTAACACGATTAGTACAATACTAATGGGAAGGATCTGATTGCATCAAATTTTCCAAAATAATGACCAAATTGAGACAAATAAAAAAAGAGATCAAATCGATATTTTCTTACGAAAATAGGAACTAAAAACATAATTTTACCTTTATTATAAGTAATAGTATATCCATTTTATCAAATTATATACACAGAGGAAGATATTTACTCAGAAGATACAATATTAATAAGACTTGAGTCCAATCACATGATAGATTGACACCATTCTCAACTAAAAACCTTAAGATAATGAGTTTATAGGTCTACATCTTTATATAGTAAGATGCATAAATTGTTATAAAAGTCAATAAACTTTAAGAAATTTTAGATTTTGATGTTTTTGTAAATGTATTTATAAGAACTAGTTCTCCATATATGTCCTATTTTACCCTCTTGTTGATTTGTACTTACTAATTGTTATCTTGTTGTAAAGAATATTTTGTGCAACAACTACAAATATATAATATTGTATTTTATTTTATTTATGATTCTATGAATAAATGGTATATAGCTCATGATTTATATTTACATTTATAGGTAGTTAGTGGTACGCGAACCGAGGTACCTCACCTCTTTATTTGAGATAATAAAGAGAATGTAGATAGATAATACAACAATTGATATATTGATTACAAATCTTAATTCTTTATATTTTCTCACTCCATGTATTCAGAAGAATCAAACTTATATGATGCATATTATATTATAAAGTGAGTCACTAATCACAACTTGCCTATCTAAGAGTGTGAGTCACCATCAACACTTCTATTATTGAAGTAGTTTCAAAATGGTAGGTACAGATATTTATTGAAAACATTTCAGTCAATTTCTTAAGTAACATAATTATTTTTACAAAGGTCTCTTTTGAAACAAATACCAAGTCAACAATTACGGCTAAAATATGGGAAGCAAGTTTTTTTTTTTCTTTTTTTCTAATTCGTAATAAGGCAAAGGAAGCTATGTGTTTATTCTATTTTTTAATGCTTTATTAGTTATTTATGTCTTCTCACACAAATTTACGTAAATATTTTTCTTTTTGTGATTTTCTATTTCTTGGATGTAGATGACAAAAGTACTCCGTGCCTGAAATATATGTGAATAAAACTTTTTGTGGACGGATCTATTATCCATTTATAAACAAGTTAAATGTGAGTACTTATGTATTTGTGATTATTTGTTTTCTAACAAAAATAAAAATAAAATTTAATTAATATTTTATTAAATTAAATTTATTTAAAATTTAAAATTAATTTATATTTATATTTTATTTTATTTTATTTATATGATATATTATATATATTTTTTATTTTATGTAAATTTTATTTTAAAATTTTTAAAAAAATATATTTTTTTAAATATTTGTAAACACAGATATCTATAAGATATTTATAAGTTTTAAATTTTACAAATATCTTTTAAATAAATATTCGACGAATAAAGTCACGATAATGAATTAGATTTTTTTTTTCGAGGTGACAAATAATTATTATGTGTGTCCAACTCAACCTGTTACTGTTCCCGTGTCAAGGTTATCTAAAACAATTCTCACTAATTATAATTAATGTCCTAGTTTTGGTTAAAGCCATGTACTTTTATCTGGTCACAATCTATTTATGTTTGGTCCCAAGTCTTTGAAATAAAAGTTTTGTCCAACTGTATAAACACGTTTCAGCATCAATGTTCACCTACTGATCAGTAACCATATATAAATAGACACATGTGAGAATTTATTGGCTAATGAAACTATAGAACTAAAACAGAGAAAAATGTCAATGTCACTGCAGGGTTGCAGAAAATAGAGACGCTGATTAGGGATGATAATGAGATAGGTTTATTCCATATCTATTTTCCTAAAAAGAAAAATTTATTTTCATTTTCATATCTAAATTTAACTAGTATTAAATTTTGATTTCATTCTTATTGTATATAATCTCATATATATATATATATATATTTGTACTCGTTTTTTTACAATTTTAGTATTAATTTTAATTATTTTTTATAAAATAATAAAAAATTATGATAAAGAAAACATAATATTATCAAATATTCAATATTAGGAGGATGATGGTTTCTTTGATATCAAATATTTTGAAATAAATTATAATTGTTTAAATTTTAGATTAAAATACCAAATAAAATTTTATGAGAACCAAAACATTTATTAAATTTGCAAACATTAATCAAACCTAGTTAATAAAATTTAAAAATATTTGTAAAAAAATATAAAAGGAAAAAAAATATTCAAATTAAAATGTATTTTAAATGTTTGTTTACTTCAATTTTTTAAATTCTTATGAATATCTTTTTTATACACTAATAAAAGTTATAATACATCACTTGATCAAAATGACGGAAAAGAACAAATAATAAACATAATAATAAAATTTTAACATAGATATTGTATCTTTTGAACTCCAATATATGTTAGATAGTGATAAAAAAATATTCATGACAATTATATTAAATTTTTATATTGTAATAAATAAAAATTATTTATACAATTATAGTAAAAAAGTTGAGAATTCTATACTTATATCCATACCGAATCAATTCAGGCGTCACAACGGAAACAAATTCAACAATACCCACAAAACAAGTTATTTACCATCTCTCTGACACTGATAAATGCCACATATAAAAAACAATCTATTAATATATTTTAATATGATCCATTTTTCTAGACATTCTGATAAATAAATTTAAAAGGAAGCAGAGTTGTAAAGAACCTTCTTAACTTCGAGTACGACATGTAAATGAGCCAAAGCTAATCACCGTCATGCATACATTCCTTTCACTCTGCTCGAATGCATTTTACTTTATCAAAAATGATTTTTTGGATAAATATTTTTGTTAACAAAATTGTCAAAATTATTAAAAAAATAATTTTTTATCTTTTTATAAAAGTTATAAAAATAAAATTATAAATTTATAAAGATTTTTTAATAAAAATAATTATTTATTAAAATTTGTTAAACAAAACTTTATTAAACTATATTTCCCTTACTTTATTTGCAGCGGCAGAACATAGGATGAGCAGATGGGACCATGGTTCCTTAATTTTTTTTTTGAAATTTTTTTAGGTATGTATTTTATTTAAAAAAATTTAAACTATATATTTTATTTTAAAAATTTTAAATTATGTATTATATATATTGAAAATATTGAGAATAAAAATTTAATTGAATATATTTTTATTTATTTTATAAAGTATAATATTTAATATTAATAAATAATAAAACATAAATTAAATATAATAAAGAATAAAAATATATTAAGATATTTTTATTTTTTGTCCAATTATTTTTTAACTTTTTATATATTGTAGTGATTTCTCACACTCACTTGTGTGTTTTTTTCTTTTTGTTTATGAAAAAAAAAATGAAATTAGACACAAATTCATTATTTTTGTTTTCATTTTCTCTTTACTCGTGTTTCTTTCTTTTGTTTATGAAAAAAAAATGAAATTAGACATAAATATCTTGTCTCACTTGAAGAAATATAAGCCTTTGGTATATTCATTGTTTATAGTATAGAAGGAAAAAAGTAATATATTCATGACCTTCGCTCTAATACCAATTGTTAGAAATGAGCACTTACCACCACTAGGCCAAAAACTATAACTATTAATCAATGTGTAACTTTTACTTAAGAGTGTAAAAGATCAAGCACCACTACGATTCGATTATGACCCGGTCCACTGGCTTCTGTCACGGGACAATTGATGTCACATGTAACATGATGAAAGATATTAAGGAAGTTAATTATTGGTGAATGATCTTAAGAAACTAAGTACAATCATTTATATACTTATATATTTTATGTAAGTGTATGGATTCTTTTATACTTACAAGTATACTCATGTTTTTATTGTATTAATAATACAAATTTTGAATATATTATTTTAGTTTTCCCATATATATATATATATATATATATATATATATATATATATATATATATATATATATATATATATATATATATATTAGCCACCGTTTATATCTTTACAATTATCAATATTTTCCGTTCAATGCAAATACACTTTTGGAGTCAAGGCAATTCATGAGCAATATAAAATTGAAACCTTTTCAGCAAACATACGTCCCAAAATTTTTAATATAATTATAACTACACAACTACTTTTTATAATATATGAAAATAACAATAATGATAAATATAAATAAAATATTATAATGAATATCCAACGCAAAATGATGGTGTGACTATAAAAATAATACAAATTTTTTAAATAAAGTTTAATGTAAAATTTAAATTTAAATATAAATTTAATTTGGTTAAAAATATCTATTATATAAAAATATCATATCATATATATATATATATATATATATATATATATATATATAAAAGTTAAATTTGGTCTTAATTTAGAAGGGATGAAATTATTCCAGTTTATAAAGAGATTATGACTAAATTGAGATAAAATGACAAATACAGGACCAAATTGAGATTTTTCACATAAATAATTGACATATGACACAAGCACACATGGCATTTTTTTAATTTAAAAAAAATTAAAAAATCACGAGTTGACACGTGACAAAACCCTAAATTGACACATGTCAGTTGTTTATTTAAGAAAAAAAAAGTAAAAAATTAAAAATTAAAAAAATAAAATAACCATAAGCTAACACGTGACGTACAGTTAACATCGTCAATGATGTTCTAACGGAAAAGACCAAATTGAAACAAGTTTTCAAAAAATAAAATCCAATTGGGACGACTTAGAAGTTTAGGATCCAATTGAGATTTTTTAACGAAAATAGGGATCTTATGTGTGATTAAACCTATAATAAATATCCAACGGAAAATGATAGTGTGAAACCAAAGTTAAACTTTTTTTTTAATTATTATCTCTCTTAAACCTTTAAAATACATCGGTACAAAAAAAATGCTTCATTATAATCAATTTTAGTGACTAAAAGTTATTAGTTAAGTATAGTGACCAATTTAGTTACAAATTTACGAAATAAAAAATTATTGTTGGTTATTAAAATAATCGCTATTATGAATGAAAAATTATAATTGGTCTCTAAATTGGTTTCTAAATTTTAGCTACCAAAGGAAATTGGTCACTAAACATTAGCTACCTTTGTTTTTACTACAAAAAAAAAACGGTTTCTAAATTAATCTCTAATCAATTAGTGACAAATTATAATTTTTTATTTATAATAATGATTATTTTAGTAACATAATTTTTTAAATTTTATAAATTAATATCTAAATAGATTTTTATAATGACTAACAACTTTTGATTATTAAAATTAGTCACTAACAAGATATTTTTTTGTAATGCATGAATTATAATATAATTTAAAGTATCAAAATTAAAATTAATATGAATGATAATAAGTTGAAGAAAGAAGGTATAAAAAGTTGAAGAAGTTGTGAATTAATCTTTCTCCATTAATATTTAAAAGATATAAAATTAATTTTCAAAATTAATAAGGATAATGATATTTTGAGTTATTTTTTTTTATCTACCTTTAACTCATCACTCCACTCACCACTTAATTATGTATTTTGATTTTTTTATAGTGATGTGATAAGATGATCTACAGATTTTGGAGTGATAAGTTAAACTGAGTCATAAAAATAGTCAAAATATCATTATCCGATAAATAAATAACTAAATAAAAGGAAAATTGAAATTAGTAGAAAGATGGTCATGGACAATACCATTATTGGTCAGACGGAGTCCTAAGGCACAAATCTTCAATAATTGGGTGTAATCTTATCTTATATAAACCAACCCCTTTCATCTCCACACATCACACAAAGAAAAAAATGGAGAAGAAAAGCTCATCAACAAGAAGAGCGCATTGCTTGGTGTTAGCGTACCCTGCATATGGCCATATCAATCCTGCGCTGCAGTTATCGAAGCTTTTGGTGCGTGAAGGGGTGAGAGTAACGTTCGTGACAACTATTTTCTACGCGAAGATCGTGCAGAAAGTGCCTCCTCCCATTGCACTTGAAACCATTTCTGATGGGTTTGATGAAGTTGGGTACGCAGGTGCTGCCACCCACAAGGAATACACAGACAAATTTACCCATGTTGGGTCACTCACCTTCGCTGAGCTTCTTCAGAAACATGGAAGATCAGAAGATGATCGTGTCGATTGTGTTATCTATGATTCCTTCTACCCTTGGGCACTAGATGTTGCAAAGAGATTTGGGATACCTGGTGCTTCGTATCTCACCCAAAACATGACTGTGAATAGCATATACTACCATACTCACTTCGGAAAGTTGCAGGTTCCACTCCAACAACATGAGATTTCCCTTCCCTACTTGCCTAAACTTCTACCTCAGGACTTGCCTACGTTTTTCCTTACTTACGAAAATCAACAATCTTTGCTTCGTTTTCTTCTGGATCAGTTCTCCAATATCGACAAAGCTGATTGGATCCTGTGCAACACATTCTACGACATGGACAAAGAGGTATGAATATTCCTTAACAAAATGGGGGAAACTGTTTCTTTTCTGACACTACATGGACCACTTAACCTGTTTTTAGAGCTATTTTTGTTATTATAAAAAAGAAAAAGAACGTTAAAGGGTAAAAATAGTGGATGTGTGTGTAAAAAATTGTTTGGTGTCAATGACAAGATATTGTGAGTTTAAAACTAATTTGATCCTCTAAAACTTTTAAAAATTTATCTGCTGAAGTTTGTTCATATTTTTGTACTATAATTTACTTTTATTTTTAGTTAAGTTTCTTTACTTTAAATTCACTACCGTAATATTTTAAATCTCTTGGTTCTCGAGTTATGTCCATTTTAATTTTTTTTTTTTTGCTTATAGTAGAAAACTATAAATCTTAGTTTCTGTAATTTAGTAAAACGTTTTGTTTTTGGCGTGGGTGATATGCAGTTGTTGACAGCTTTACAAGAATTTATGACCCTTAAATGATTACAAGTTTCTGGGTGAACCATAAATTGTTAGAAAAAGATGACGGTTGGTTGTTTTACATTGTTATTCTCATAAAGTTCGTAATAATTTAACTCACCCTTATTTTAAGAAAATAAATTTATGAATTTTTATTTTTATATGATATTCAAATTTCCCATCTTCATTTAAGGTAAGATTTAGATTCAAATTTAAATTTCCAATACTATTGTCCTTAACGATAGGATTAGCACTGTTAATTTCATTAAAATGGTGGCAGGTATTAAAATTTTAACCTTTCTTTTTCTAAATTTTGACATGAATGTTCTTGTAACTAGATGTTTCATTTAGATTGTAGATTGGTTCATGGAGATTTGGCCTAAATTTAGGTGTATTGGACCAAATATACCATCTTTCTTCTTAGACAAGCAATATGAAGAAGATAAAGATTATGGGGTGACAGAATTGAAGAGGGATGAATGCATAGAATGGCTAGATGATAAGCCAAAAGAGTCTGTTGTTTATGTATCATTTGGGAGTATTGCAACCTTTGAGAAGGAGCAAATGGAAGAAATAGCTTCTTGTTTGAAAGAGTGTTCACATTACTTTCTGTGGGTGGTAAGAAAATCAGAAGAGAGCAATCTCCCAAAAGATTTTGAGAAGAAAACAGAAAAGGGTTTTGTAGTGACATGGTGCTCTCAGCTGAAAGTTCTGGCTCATGAGGCTATAGGGTGTTTTGTGACACATTGTGGTTGGAATTCAACGTTAGAAACTTTGTGCTTAGGAGTGCCAACAATTGCAATACCATTTTGGTCAGATCAAAGCACAAATGCAAAGCTTATGGAAGATGTTTGGAAGATGGGAATTAGGGCTCCCTTTGATGAAAAAAGGGTTGTGCGAAGGGAAGCTCTGAAGCATTGCATAAGAGAAATAATGGAGAATGAGAAAGGTAATGAGCTGAAAAACAATGCCAATCAATGGAGGACTTTAGCTGTGAAGGCTGTCAAAAGTGGTGGAAGTTCTCATAAAAATATTCTAGAATTTGTAAATAGCTTGTTTCATTAGTGTAACCTTTATATGCTCAAATTCACGATTAGAGCTCTTAAAATGGGTTGGAACCCGCGAGCCAATCCGGCTCACCACGGGTTCGGGTCGGGTTGGGTTGAAATTTTTTTATAAATTTCAATACGGGTTGATTTTTGACTCGGCTCATTTAGAACCTGGATCACTCGGGTTGAACCCGTGGTAAGGCGGGTTGACTCACCAACCCGCAAATAAAAGGTCACACAAGTGTTTTTTGTTAAGTTAGACTTTGCACTTGGGTCATGTTAGGTTAATTTATATTTTTGTGATTTTGATTTGTATTTGGATTGTATTAAAGTTTATTTAAATTTTAATTAGAATTATAATTTAGTTTTGACTGAACAAAAAAATAAAAAAATTATATTTTTCTTACTTAAGTGAGCCCGTGAGTCAACCTGTTTAACCCACCAACCCGTGGTGGGCCGGGTCGGGTTCGAATTTCTTTGGCTCGCTAATAAATGAGCCGTGTTGGATTGACTCACTAAATAATCAACCGTGGTGGATCGAGCCGGATCGGACCGAATTACCCGTTTTACAGCTCTACTCACAATTTACGTACTTACATGCATCAAAAGGATCACTACTATGCAAATGATGCATTTTTAATATTTTTTTTTTGTACAAGCATATTAATTTTAAGGTTAATGTTGATTGATGACGTTGATTTGTAGGTATGTCTGTTTATTTCATTTAAGAAGATAAATATTTTTTTTAATAAAATAATACTTTATTAACAATTTTGACATCTAGAATAAACTTACTTTCAAAAAATGAAAAAAAATAAAATAATAACAGTTGCATTGCAGTGGAAAAGAGAGAAGAAAGTAGAAAAACGAAGTCATTTATGAATTTTTGTTAAAAGTGCTCCTACAAAATTTTCCTAAAATAACAGTGTAGCTTACATAGGACTCCATTTCATATATATAACAATATATTTTTTAGTGCAAACATGCATAACCTATAACATATATTTCAATTTTATTTGGAAAACCCAATTTGATTAATTGCCCTTGTAGTATGAAGTTGTTTGCTAACTGTTATACTGCTATTCAAATATTTTTGTACAAAGACATTTGATAAAAAGAAACAATAAAGTTATAAACAAAGTAAACGAGTCAAGTGTCTTTTTTTATTTTTGTTTTTCTACAAAAAGTCAAACTCAAATGTTGAACATGTATTTCGTTTAAATAGGCGAGTATTCTTTTTTTTAGGTCTACCAAGAAATCATGTACCCGATGCTCAATGAATGCTCTTAGAATTGTTGAATCTTCATAATACTTAGCTTTAATAACCTTGTAATGGTTCAATTTCACCTTTGTGTTTAGACTATATATTTTAACAATTTCAAGAAATTGAAATAGCATGACATTTGAATTATTTGTAATTAATTTTTTTATTTTATAGTTTGTTTGAATAGATTAATTGAAATATATTAGATTTCAATTTTTTTTTGAATAAAGTAATTTAATTTTTACTTTAAAGTAAACTTAATTTTATCTTTGAGTACGAGTTAAGTTGGCTTCCAATCTCTAACTCAGGTCGACTCGTCTAGACCTTTAACTAGGATCAATTGATTTTAACCTCTAGTCTATGTCGACTCGTTTCGACCTTCAGAATAAGCCAACTCAACTCGAACTTCGACACAAGCAAACTCGGGTTGACCTTTGGCTCGAGTAGATTCGACTTGACCTTCATACTAGGCTGACTCAACTCTATCTTTGTCTCGGGCTGACTCAGCTCTAGTTTTCTCCCAAGCCGACTTGGCTTAACCTTTGGCCTAGGCCGACTCAATTTGACCTTCTACCTGAGACTCGACTCAACTTATGCCCGAGTCGACTCTTCTAAACCTTCGGTCTAAGCTGACTCATATCAAACTTTTGCCTAGGCCGACTCAGATCAACTTCAGACTGGGTCGTCTCTATTCGACCTCCGACCCAGACTATCTCTTCTTAACCTCCGATCCAAGCCGACTCTACTTGACCTCCAGCCCGGGTTGACTTTGTTCATCCACTACTTTTTGTCGACATAGCTCCACCATCGATTTTGGCAAACTTGGCTCGACCATCGGTCCGAGCCCACTCAACTTGACCTTCGTGCTGGGCCGACTCAACTCCATCTTTGTCCCGAGCCAACTCGGCTTGACTTTCTTCGCAGACCGACTTTACTCAACCTTCGACCTAGGACGACTCGTTTTGAACTTCTACCCGGATTGAGTTGGTTCAACTTTTGCTCGGGCCGACTTTGTTGAACTTTCGGGCTAGGCCGACTCTGTTGAACCTTTGGCTAGGCCAACTTAGATCAAACTTTTTCCCAGGATGACTGTGTAACATCCCGTCCAAATATTACGAATTTTCAATAAAATAAAATAGAAATAATATATCAACATCATTTATTATACCGCCATTCCCAAAATCGCGGGAAAATTTAAAACCTTTATTTCTTCATAAAACAACTCAAATCCATAATTTAAAGGTTAAAATATATTTTTGGTCCCAATTTTCGTCAAGTTTTTTCAAATAACTCCCAATTTTGGTTATGTGTTCAAATAGGTCTTAATTTTCGTCAATTTTGTTCAATTAGGTCCTTTTTTGCTAACACCGTTTAAATCAATAACGGCCATGAACAGTGACTACCACCACGTGTCACTTCGTGTTTTTTTTTTAATTTTTTAATTTTTAATTTTATTTTTTTTAATTTTTTTAAATGTACACATGTCAACCCAGTAGCATGCCATGTGTCACTTCGTGGTTTTTTTTGAATTTTTTATTATTTTATTATTTTTAATTATTTTTAAAATTTTTTAAATGTCCACATGTCAACCCAGTAGCGTGCCACGTGTCAAAGTTAATGTTCTATATTCAATTTGGTCCCTATATTTGTTATATTTGTTCAATTTAATCCCAATTTTTGTTAACATTAACCAATTTGGTCCTTCTCCAAATTGAAACAAAATTTAATTTTTATATTAAAATTCACATTTTTTATTATATATTTTTATATAATATATTAAAATTCACATCATTATAATTTTGATATAAAAATTAAATTTGGTCACATCTTCCATAGGGACCAAAGTGGTTAATGTTAACAAAAATTGGGACTAAATTGAACAAAAATAACAAATATAAGGACCAAATTGAATATAGAACAATGACTTTGACACGTGGCACATTACTGTATTGACACGTGAACATTTAAAAAAATTCAAAGAAATTCAAAAAAATTCAAAAAAACCACAAAGTGACACGTGGAACGCTACTGGATTGACACGTGTACATTTAAAAAAATTAAAAAAATTAAAAAATAAAAATAAAAATAAAAAAATTCAAAAAAACCACGAAGTGACATGTGGTAGTCATTGTTCATGGCCGTTAATGATTTAAACGGTATTAACAAAAAAGGACCAAATTGAACAAAATTGACGAAAATTGGGACCAAAAAAGTTTTTTAACCTAATTTAAAAAAAACTCCAAATATAAAAGCTAAGTTCAATAATCCAAAGATTACAAGTCTTTAAATTCCATAAAATAATAACTCTGTAGAAAATTTCCTAAGATAGCGCATGCTTTGACTCTATGCCTTACCAAATCTACTTGCAACATCATATGCTCCTGTGTACCGCGTACACGAGCATCGCCAAACACAAGCAGATAGGGTGAGCTAATAGTGTGTATATATATATATATATATATA
>Ga0214542_1005614_pt1 | contig 23687 bp, 16 predicted proteins | sample CNSS1metaG_FD_160096 | JGI IMG/M metagenome (GOLD analysis project Ga0214542, IMG submission 160096) | Root nodule microbial communities from cowpea collected in UCLA plant growth center, Los Angeles, California, USA - CNSS1 | ecosystem: Host-associated > Plants > Roots > Nodule | place: USA...
ATAAATGTTTTGGTTCACATGAAATTTTATTTGGTATTCTAATATAAAATGTAAACAATTATAATTTATTTTAAGGTATTTGGCATCGAAGAAAATTCTCCTAATATTGAATATTTCATAATATTATGTTTTCTTTACCGTAATTTTTTTTCTTTTATAAAAATTAATATTGAAGTAGTTAGAACACGGGTACGGGTATGGGTACGAGATTATACCCGTTACCCGGTGGGGATGGGGATGAGAAAAAAGTTTGATACCCGTTGGGTTTGGGTATGGGGATGGGGATGAATTTTTTTTGTGGGAATGGGTATGGGATAGCGAAACCCGTCCCCGCCCCGTTGCCATCCCTAAAGTTAATGCTATGAATTTAAAATCTTATCTTCAAGAGACAGAATTTTTAATACTTTGACAAATATATTCTTTTAATTTAATTTTTTTAATTTATTCTTTAGAAAAATTACAAAATTGTAAAAAAAATAAAAGTATATATTTATACTCATATTTTTATTCTTTGTTAGCCACAGTAAGAGTGAATACTTGTTTTAAATTTAGTATTTAGAAAATAAAATGATTTTGAACTTGTCATGTAGAAATAAAATAGACAAAATTTTAAAAATGTACTCGGAAATTTTCTCATAACAAAGATCTTGTGTTAAAAATTATCTTATCACATAGTTGTAATGAGTTGAATAATGCCAAGAGCCCAAAATATCTGTGTGACGGAGAAGACGATGCCTCTATCAGAGAAATTACAGAATATCCTCTGCTAATTGCTTTCGCTGTCTTTGTTTCTTCTTACATATAATTGTCATCACATATTATAAACATATTAAATTGATAAAAATGAATTTTTTTAAATAAAAAGATATGTACTTTTCATTTAATTTAATAAATTTTCAAAAAATTACTAAACAGAATTTAAATTTATTGTATGTTTCAAATAGTTTTAGGAAAAAAAAAATAGTAAGAGAATAATTTAAAAAGAATAGAAATAAAATAATTAATTAATAAATTAAAAGTTTGTGAACTAACATCTGTATTCAATACTAAAACAAAAGACTGTTGCTGTAGCGCAGGTTAGTCACGCGTATAAACAGAGGTGGTCCAACATGGGGTTAAAGGTTACGGTCTTTGAAAACCCTAACTCATAAGATAATGAGAAAAAATAATTTCTAACCTACAGAGAAGAAAACCTAAATATAGAGAAAAATAATTTAACAGTCGTTTGCGGTGTGTATTCTTGGAGGTTTTATGAATATGTTTGGCTGTCTTCCTTCTGCATAAGAAAGTATGTTGTTGATGGTAAACTTCTTTTCTTTCTTTTTTTATTTATTTATTTTGTTCCTTTGATGAAGCCAGTGGTAAGGTTTAGTTTTGCTCTGATGCATGCCACCTATCGCCATATTCATTTACCTCTTAGAACTTTCTAACACTGTCTATCATTTATTTTATTTTAGCTTTCCTTCCTGCTGTGAAGGTACTGTGAAGGAATGATTCACTTCATCTCAGCTTATTTTCGCTGGAATGAAATTCTATCACGCCTCCTGTTGGTTCAAAGAACTTTTCTGGAGAGGTATTCTTCTTTTTCATCTTTACATTTTATAAACAATCTGCATGCTTTACTTGGTCACATTATGCATATTTTTGTTTTCTTGTCTTCTTGTACCAGGTCATTGGTATCCCTCATGATTGTTTAAAATTGTTTATCATGCTGGATACGTGTGCCTTAGTATAGAAAAAACTATGACTACTATTGTTTTGTAAATGTGAAATGTTACAAATGTCAGCTGAGATATCCATGGTACAAAATGAAAGAATGAGAGAGTATAAAATACAGTACTTGTATTGTTGTTTTGAGGTGGGTATTCACCAAAGTCCTACATTGACTAAAGTGAAGAAAGGAAAAGTAAGAAACTACTATAAAAGTGATGAGTTGATTTGAGAATTAACACCACAACACAATAGGTCTTTTGGGTGTATGAGGGGCTTGGGTAGTTGTGTGTCATTAGAAGGTTTGCAGTTTTTGCCAGAAAAATTACACTATGAAGGGTTTGCAATTTTGGTCCACAAAAAATTACACTTTGAGTGATAATATTTTTGTTGAGTGTTTGTGGATGTAGACCTTGAGGTGCCGAACCACGTTAAATTTTCTGTGTATTTTTATTTATATTTTTCTACTCTTATTTATGGGTGTGCTTCCGCTTGAAGAGATTATTTTTAGTACGTGATTTCCCAACATGTATATATGTATATGTTTTCTTTAATGATGGTTTTCCTGTGATGAATACAGTACTCGTTTCTTATATGGTAATGCCAAGGAATATGGTTTCGTCCAAACATGTAGGGAATGCGGTGCAATTCTTAGAGTTTGGGGAGTGTTTGGAAAGGTATAGTTTCGGCATGTATACAATATTTAATTTTAATGCTCTGTTTGGATGTTACATTTTAGTTATTGTAGTTTTGTGTTTAATAATGGATGCTGCACAGGTGCAAGCAATAAAATGGTTTCTTTCCTACAATTGTTGCAGGGCTAAAAGACTTAAAAGCCACAAGTTTTCTCCCGTGCTTTTAACTGAAGCAAAGTTGTAGGATGTTTAAGGTTAGTATTGCCCTCTCTAATCCGGAGTTTACTTGTGACATCTAATATTGCTTCAACTATTTATGGTCCCATGTAGTGTATAATAGCATAATTGTTATTGTTTGAGGTAGATTCATATAGGTAGGTCCTTCCACTCATGGAATATTGGAGTTCATATTTTATTTGTAAGATGATGAAGTTGATGGTAATGGTAAAACTTGAAAAAGAATATGAACTTGTTGTATCTTGTTGTAGTGGATTATAAAGCTAGAAGTTCATTTTTGATAGAAACAAGAGAAACATACGTTTGTCTTTTCAGCATTTGAGATTGAACTAAACACGTTTGTATCTCTCAGGGTTTTTTTGGTATCACAGTATATGTGTTGGTTTTGGAATATAAAGCTACGGCTAATTCCTTGTTTAATTATTTCCAGTTACATTTAGATTGGCCTTTAAATTTCCATTGTAATCCACTTGGCATGTAGTAAACTACTTTTAGTAAATTAGAATAACATCTTCTGAAACTTGTTCAGATTTAGCTTTAATACATTTATAGATTGATAAAAGTAAATTAATACGTTTATTACTACAATTAATAAAGTTTTTTTTATTATATATAGAGACCGAAGGTGCCTTGTCCTGGACAATCACCAGCCTTTCCATTTTGCTACTTCTTTCAACTCACCATTCAACGAGGGAATTCCGTTCTCCTACTCCAAATTGATGCCAGATTGAACTCTATTGTTTCCAAAAAAGTGTTTATATAGTCCAAGAAAATAGGTTAATATTACACAGTTTTTGTTATGTTATTCAACAAAATATAAATGAAAAAATTACACATTTTTATCATGCTAATCTAGAAAAATTTGTTTATAAGACGGTTGTTTAAGTAATTTATTATAAAGATAATAATTAAAGATTAAAGTATCAACGTATATAATTTGTCAATCAACTTAATTAAACAATCAAACTATTCAAATATTATTGAGCAACATTTACATTCTAGCATTTAAAAACATGAAATTTTGATCTTACATAATTAGGAGTAGTAAATAATTATAACAAAAAATTAAAAACAATTGTAAAAAAATGTTCATGGGTTAAGTGGGTCAATCCGGCTCGAACCCATTTAATCCGTAGATTAGATGAGTCAGGTGGAGTTCAACCCACCATTGAAAAAGCCTAATGTTTTTCAATCCAACCTGACTCGAACTCGTGGTGAGCCAAGTTGGTTCACAGATTTAAACCCATTTTGACATCTCTACACATAAGGTTGTTTTGAGATTGACACAGTAACTATGCGACTCTTGATAATCACAAAATGCTAGTTACTCAATATTAAAAAAATATAAATTTTAGAGCAACGGTTATGGGACACAATTGTATTTTAGACTAGATTAAGTCGCAATCGGTAGCGTCAGTTAGCCGACGCAAGTTAGCAAAAAAAAAAAGAAAAATAATTTTGTGGAGATGGCTTAGAGTGAAGTAAAAAAAAATATTATTATTAAAGAATAGAGTGGGTTGACCGACACTCTTATATTATTTTTAATGGAAAAATAGATTAAGATAGTAGGGAGGGCTAAGGGACGCAATCAGTAGCGTGAGCTAGGCGACGCAATTTAATAAAAATAAAATTAAAAATTAATTTTGCGGAGATGACTTGGCCTAAGTTAAAAAATAAATATTATTATTTAGAAGGGAGAGTGGGTTGGCCGACACTTAAAGAAGTAGGTGAAAAGTTTAGATAAATTTTAACTTTACCAATTGCCTCATTTTCACTTTACCAAAATTTAACTCTTCATTTTCGTTCTTGCGTGTAGAGAGTTTCTTTCTCTCCATTCTCATTTCGCTTCCTCTCCTTTCTCATTTTCAATCCCTCCACCCAGAAAGTTTCAGTCTCCTCTTTAATTGGCGCTCAACGAAAAACCATTTCGGCCCTTGTGAGCTGTGGTTAATGAAGAGCGGCAGGATCAACCCAGAATTCGTGTTCTCTTCGATCACTAGTGCAGATTTGATAATTTACCTCGCCTTATAGGCCTCGGTTATGGCGGAACCGAAGCCTATAAGGAGGCAGTGGCAATTTTGCAATTTCAGCAACCTATATTGCTTCGGTTCTACAAACAATCGATGTCGTAAGCAACTTTAGGCCTCAGTTCCTTAAGAACCGAAGCCTATTAGGCAGCCCAAAAATGAAAATTTTAAAATTGGCGCCAGCGAGAACACATTTGGCCTCGGTTACTTTTCGACCGAGGCAATATTGCGCAGTTTTAGGTCTCGGCTGAAATAGAACCGAAGCCTATAACCCTGTCCAGAAACCCTAATTTATAAATTTCATCAGCGCCACCCCCTTTGGCTTCGAGTCCCCTTCGATCGAGGCCATTGAGCCTATTAAAATCCCCAAATCGCGAACCCCGATCACTATTCATCTTCTTCCCAAATTCTCTCTGCGCGAACCACAATTCTCTCGTCATTGCTTGGTGGACTGGCGCGAAGGATTCGCGATGGGTGCACGCTGTCGTGGAGCACGAACCAGCGGGGGCGCCACCCGCGCTCATAGTTCACCCACTTGTGAAGGATGCCGGAGATGCCGTTCCCGACGATGTCGCTGAGCATTACCTCGCCGCGTGTGGTGGTGTGCTGGTGGGTCATGCACGCGGAGGCAGAGCACTGCACTACGTGGGAGGCGGAGGGGCGGCTGTGGCCGCAGTTTGAGAGGGAGCGAAACTACGATGGCTGACGGCTACGTGGCTGAAAGGTTGGACGTAGTGCAGATCTGAAAGGTTCGCATTTGCGTTGTTGTTTCGCTGTTGTAACTGTTCCGGCGTGATGGTTCTGGTTCGCTACTTCCATGGTGGAGCGTTAATGGTGTTTTGAACGCTGTTGTTGCTGCAAGCGCGGTGGTGATGGTTCAGCTGTTGTGCGAGCAGCTTGCTCATGGTGGTTCGATGGGGTATGATGTTGCGGTGGTTGTGCGTTGCAGAGAGGATGGAGAAGCAGTGGCTGCCGACAATGGTGGAACGTGAACTGCCATGGTTGGTGCGCGAGGAAGCTTCGCGGAGGCTGCAAATTTTATTTTATTTTTTTAAAAATATTGAGTCTATGGCTTCGATCTCTCTACAACCGAGGCAGAAAAGAGACCTATGGCTTCGGGTAATGACCGAGGCCAAAAGGGGGTGTCTTTTGGCCTCACTTTAATATGTCTCGGTTCTTAAACCGAGGCAGAATCTCGAAAATAACCGGGGCCAAAAGGGGTTACTGTAGTAGTGGATGTTTCTTTGGTGCAGAAGGAGGTGGGTAGTGGGCAACGAAAGGGAGATGATGACTTCAATATTTTTCTCGCATTCTCTATGAAATGAGCTAGTGAGTTCTAATCCCTCATATTTGAATATATTTATCATTTGAAGAAATTGGTTTTCCAATTGATTGAATAATGGTTTCCGAAATGTTTGGCAGCTATTTTCCCGATCGAATACCCCGTGTTATAGCTATTTTTATCTACCTAAGTGAAGGTGAGGTGGTGGGAGGCCAACTGAAAAAAGGGGTTGTTGTAGTGTCGAAGTGGTCGCCCTGCAGTGTTGGAGTGTTGGTGGTGTAGACCGCAAGGGTGAGGGATTCTATTAATTCATTGGTATTTTATTAATATTCGTTTTGCCACATTTGGATATATGATGCATGTTTGAATGTTTTAAGTGTGTTTGCTACATGAGATACTGAAAAAGTTAACAATGCATTCTGCTATATTCTTCTTAATAATATGATGAATCTAATTTATTTTACTGGTAGCCAAATCATAAGTTATTGATAATTTGATTTGTGAATGAGGCATTCAATGCATGTGCATAATGGCTTTGAATATGTGCAAGAATGGTTATTGCTTAAACAAATATTAGAATCATTCACAAACCATTCTCTCTATCAGCATCACAAACCACTTAGGTGAGTCACTATAAACTAATATAAAAGATACTGTTTCTATTGCTGTTAGTTTGCATCTGTAATCTTTATTTTTGAAAGAAGGGTTATGTTTTTGTAATTAGTGCTCATATGAATCTCTACTATTGGAGACCTTGAAAGGGCACAAGCTAAAGTCTTGTGTATCAAGACTTTCTCGAACCTGCAACTGCAGCATATTACTTGTTTCTTTATGAGCAAAAGATTTTTGATAAGATATGAAGTAAATGTTGCTTAAGATTTAAGGGAAAGAATGTACTGATCACTAATACTTTGCTTTGATGGTATGAAAGAAAGTGGTTTAGTTTTAATTTGAATTTTGAACACTTAGCGCAGGTATTTGATTTGTGAATGGGATGTGCAATATCTTTTTTAGTTAGTAGTTTTATTTAGTATCTTATTTTTTCTAATACTACTTTAATATTTTAGAGTTTGGTGTCCAGATTTTTGTTCTAAAGTTATGGAATAATTTTTTATTTATATACAGAGCGGTAGAAACGTATAAATGAGAAGTTAATTTTAAAAAAACACTCTTGCATTCATACCATATAATACTAAATAATAAAAATATTTTTAAAGAAAACTTATATTGGAATATAGTTTATTTTAAGATTTTTTGAGTTTATAATTTACAAATTGCTATTACTTTAATTAGTATTTTATTTAATTTGTTTTCTACTACTACTTTAATATTTCAGAATTTGGTGTCTAATTTTTGTTCCAAAGATTAATTTGTTTATTTATAAGAAAACAGGTATATCTTAGAGGTTAATTTAAAAAATATATTCTTATATTCATACTATATAATACTAAATAATAAAAACAACTAAAAGGAAACTTATCTCGAAATTTAAGAAGTAACAAAAGGAAACTTAACAAGTAAGGGTGAGAAAATTTATGGCAAAGTGAAAAAGAGTTTGACATCAAAATTAGCTTTATTCTAATGCATGGCATTAGTTACCACATTCATTTACTTTTGTAACTTTTCTTAAGCTATGTAGTTATATAAGTTATTTCTTTCCACTATAAACTCTATTTAAAGGTAATGAAAATTACCGTTATAGGAGAATTCTCCTTTTTACCATCAACGATTCCCAACCAAGTATTAATACTTAATCTTTTCACCATTATGTGGGAAATATTGTACTTCAAAAACTATTTTTAATATAGTTTTTGAAATTTACAATTGTGTTTGATAGTTGATAATAATTCTTTGTTGGACATGTAGAAAAGATGGATCGTAGATGGACAAGAGTTCGTTACTAGAGTGACAGAGTTTGTGTCCAAAGCAATGGAACAAAACTATTATATTTTAGATGGAGGGATTAGGTGTCTGGGCGTCAAATGCAAGTGTCGAAAAATACATAAACCACCGCAAGTGAGGGCTCATTTGCTACAATATGGATTTATGCCAAATTACGACATTTGGGTTAATCATGGAGAAGATGGATCAAATGTTCAGAACTTTGGTTATGTATCTTGTAGTTATGAAAACATGAATTGTGGGCATCAGTTTGTTTCGGTCACTGAAATGGTGTATGATGCCTATATGCAAACATGTAATTTGATGCATGTTGAAGTCAATACGGGGAATGAAAATTTATATGAAGAGCCCCCTAACGATGAAGCGCAAAGATTTTATGAAATGTTAGCTGGTGCAAATGAACCCATTTATGAAGGAGCAATCAAGTCAAGATTAACAATAGCTATAAGACTTTTAGTAGCTAGAATCAATTGGCATGTTCCTAAAAAATGCTTAGACCATTTTATTCAAATGCTTTTGGATGTCGCTCCCAAAGATAAAAAATAATAATAATATCACTAATAATAATAATAATAACAATAATACAAATAATAATATATCGCTAATAATAACAATAATATTAATACTAATATTAATAATAATATAAATACTAAAAGCAATAATAATAATAATAATAATAGTTACTATTATTATTAAAACTAAAAATAATAATAAAACTAATAATAATAGTAATACTATTAATATTTAATACTAATAGTATTAATAATTATAAGAATATTAATAATAGTAATAATAACAGTAATATTATCAATAAAATAAAAATAGTAAATGTAATAATAAGAAGTATAATAACAATAAATATAATAATAATATTATTAATTAAAATAGTAATAATAATGATATTAATAATAATAATTTTAAAATAAATATACTAAAAAAATAATATACTAATAATAATAAAATAATGATAATAATAATAATAATTATTATTATTATAATAATAATAATATTGTTAATAATAATAACAAATACTAATAATAAAAATAATATCAATACGAATAATAATAATAATAATAATATAAAAACTAATAATAATAATTATTATTATTAGTAAGATTAACAATAGTAAAACTAATAATAATAGTAATACTATTAATATTAATACTGATAGTATTATTAATTAAAATAATATAATAATAATAGTGTTAATAATAATAAATATACTAATAATATTATGGTTTAATCATGCTTTTGGTCCTATTTTGGAGGCAAAATCTCAATTTGGTATCTTTATTTCTAAAAGTCTCAATTTGATCTCCTTTTTCATTAAAATGTCTCAAATGTGTCCTTTCTGTTAAGTTGGACTAGACAGCGTTAACTGAACAGTGACATGTGAAGGTTAACCAGTGGTGAAACTGTGACTAAGAACAGAGTACAATGACGTAGAAAAGGAATTCTTTTTAAAATAGTAGTTAAGTTAAATTAGGATTAGAGGTTTTAAACTTTGGGGAAATTGGAATACAATCAGATGAGGTAGAGGAAGAGGAAATTGCAATATCTGGTGATTCTCACATGGACCATCATTAGTCTGGAAGTTGGATTCATGATCGTGAAGAAGGTGAGGATGAACAAGTACTGCAAAAACCAAAGATTAAAAGCAAACGCAGTCTTCGTGTTCGACCTCGTCATCCCATTGAAAGACCTGAAGAAAAAATCTGGTGGTGAAATGGCATCTCACTTGGCAGTCCAAGCAGACCACAAATATCAAGTGCAACTTAGGACTGACCCAGAATCCAAACCACTTGGTGACTCAAATTCCAACAAGCATGAACAAAACATACCATCATTAAAAAATAAACGAACTTTGCCTTCACAGAGAGTAAATTGCCTAGCAAAACGAACAGGATGAGAAAATTGCCAAATCTTAATCTTAGCTTGGGCAAGCTTGTCGATACAATCAGGAACCTAGCAAAACAATATAGGTAGGCTTATTATCGGAGTGTTGTTCCACTAGATATATCTTCATATATGTTAACTTTTTTTCTAAACTACCCCATTACCAGATACCTTCATATATGTTAACTTTTTTTCTAAACTACCCCATTACCAGATACTGCAATTTCCCCTTCTTCTACTTCATCTGATTGTATCCCCAATTTTCCCAAAGTTTAAAACCCTAATCTAATTTAACTTAACTATTATTTAAAAAAAAAAAATCTCTTTCACGTCACTGTGCTATGTTCCTTGTCACGGTTTCACCACTGGTTAATCTTGTCATATCACTGTTCAATTAACGCCGTCTAGCCTAAATTAACAAAAGGACACATTTGAGACATTTTAATAAAAAAAAATGGAGACAAAATTGAAACTTCTAGAAATAAGGGTACCAAATTGAGATTTTGTCTCCAAAATGAAGAACAAGGACATGATTAAACCTAATATTATTAATACTAATTATGTTTCTATTAAAATAATATTACTAATAATAATTATAATAATAAAAAAATAATACTAATAAATAATAATAATAATAATAATATTAGTAATAGTAATATTATCAATACTAATAATAGTAATGAAAATTATAAATGTAATAAATAATAATAATAATGCTGCTAATAAAATAATAGTATTAGTAATTATAATTTTAATAATAAAAGAATTATAATAAAAATGATAAATATAATAATAGAAATGTGTGTTGAGTGGCATTTTTGAAAATAAGATAAGATAATGAGGGTATTAATTGGGTGGCATTTGCGTAAATTAGAAAAAGCACTAGTGTTATTTCGGATAGAACACCAAATGAGACGTATGAAATGACAAAAAATTCAAGGAAAAGTTATTTAGGAATTGACACATGACAAAGTACAATGTTTCTTTTATTTATATATATATATATATATATATAATAATAAATTGTCATCACATAATATAAACATATTAAATTGATAAAATGAATTTTTTTTTCAAATAAAAAGATATGTACTTTTCATTTAATTTAATAAATTTTCAAAAAATTACTTAACATAATTTTAATTTATTGTATGTTTCAAATAGTTTTAGGAAAAAAAATAGTAAAAGCATAATTTAGAAAGAATAGAAATAAAATAATTAATGAATAAATTAAAATTTTATGAACTAACAACGATATTCAATTGTATGTTTCAAATAGTTTTAGGAAAAAAAAAATAGTAAAAGCATAATTTAAAAAGAATAGAAATAAAATAATTAATGAATAAATTAAAATTTTATGAACTAAACGATATTCAAAACTAAAATGAGAGACTGTCAGTGTAGTGCAGGTCAGTCACGCGTGGTCCAACATAGAGAGGAGAGTGTTAAAGGTTACTGTTTTTTTTTTTCCTCCTTATAAAAGAAAGTATGTTGTTAATGGTGCTCTTCTTTTCTTTTCTTTTTTCTTTATTGTTTTCCTTCTTTCTTTTATCCCCATATTCATTTATCTCTCTTAGAACTTTTCAACACCGTCTATCATTTATTTTATTTTACCTTTCCTTCCTGGTGTGAAGGTACTATGAAGAAAACTGTGAAGGAATGGTTCACTTCATCTTAACTTATTTTTACTAGAATGAAATTCTTTCTGGCTTGAATTTATGATCAGTCAGATTAACTTACAAGTTTTAATCTATTTTGACAACTCTATTATATAATCTTAATATTTTTTTTTAAAAGAAAAAAGAACAATAATCCTATTTTAAAATTTTAGTTGTTTACTCTTTTTATAATGTCACAAAATGTCATGTCAAAACACAATATAATCAGTTCATAGTATAATTAACTTTCATTAAAAATCTCGGCATGGAGTTGTGAGTTTAGCATAAACATTCCAAACAAATTAAAGCATATTTGAAGAAAATTTTAATAGAATCAACCTGTATCCTTTCATGCATCCAAAAATTAGGAAGTCACAAAACTCACTATAAGAATATAGAACAACTATCATACCTAAAAAAAGCATATGAGAAATAAACATACATAAATAAAGTAGGAGATAGTACTTGCAATGATTAACATTGTACCAGTTATATCCAGTTAAGAAGGGAGATTTACTCATAAACATTATAAAATGACACTTAATAAATTTAATGTTTTAAATCACTTAAGTTAGACAGACAACAATGTGTAAACAAATGTTGAAACTAATGAAATATTGAAGAGATAAATTAGATATTAAATGTTTAAAATGAATATTTCCAAAAATAAATTATTTGTGAGTAGTAGGTGATAACTCCTTTGTTTATGATTCTGCAAAGCATAAATAGTACTATAAATATGTACGCCTCCGGTGAATTCTATGACATATATATGAATAATTGAGTTTAATATTAATTATTTGGTATATATATATATATATATATATATATATATATGATGTACTGTATTTTATTCATGTTTAGCTTATATTGTCTTAGATCATTCTTAGCACACCAACTTATCATGTTATTTTGTTTTTCTTTTGTGTTTTGTTTGTCTATTTATGATGATCACTTTACGATATCAGCAAATGAGGAGTTAGGTGATGATACATTTATGATGTAAGGAGAAAATGCTTCTGATTAAGCTCCTAGTAATTATTCTGTCAAGAGATAGTTCTTTTGAAAAACTCATGTTGTCTATAATTGGTTTCTATATATTTTATTGTTACACTTATTTTCTTTTGAAATAACTATATATAATGTTTTATTCAATATTTCTATAGATTTAATAATAAAATATTATAAATGAGGGTCTTCATTTTGAAAGACTTGTTTTAAGATCCAATAATTTATTATATAAAACAGTATAAAACTATTAATATATTAATACCTCTACACTTTCTTATAGTTGTAAAATCATTCAGAATTTTATAGCAAAACCCTATTATTTAAGCAAAAGAAACAAGGAAGAGAACATTCAATCTTACAAAATTTATGTAAAAATAGTATAAAAATTTAAATATATTGATATCTATACTTATCTTATAATTTCTGTTTCCAACATGAAATTTAAAAACATTTAAAATCTTCACAGTATTTAAGATTTTAGTTTTCCTTTTAAAAATTTATAAAAAATAGTACATATATTATATTATATATAATTTAAATGTAACAAGAATTTCATTGTCATCATAGATATCATATAAATAATTTAACATCATTACTTCTATATTTTTATATTTAAATTATGATTTTCAAGATGTGATAAAGTTATTTGTTTTATCTCGCGTGTGAATAGAGGAATGGTGCATTATCTTCCACAGAACGATGAATGGTGGAAAATCTTATTTCTTACGGTGGCATAGAGTTACATACAAACAACTTTATTTTGTATTTAGTAGTCTTTTGTAAGTTAGTTTCTACTGAATGTTTCTCACATCAATCCTAAATTCTGCACAGGTTCACAGTAACCCTAATCTTCCTTCTTCTGCTATCATCCCCACACTTTTTTTTCTTCTTTTTCTTCTTTTCCTTCTCTTATTAAGAGGTTTTGTTTTCATGGTGCAGTTCTGTAAAGGTAAATAAATGCATATTATGAATAATTTGACTCCATTCATATTTTTTTCTAATCCTAAAAGTTGCAGATGTTTTCTCAAAGTAACTCTAAAAGTTTCTCGAGATTGGTGGAGTTAAAACTGTTTAGATCGAAGGAGCGTTATCAGGATTCTGACTTGGTGAGTTTCTATTCATAGAACAAGATGATTGCTTTATTTCATTTAAGATCTAGAAGCTGTTAACTAGTTTACTGTTTTTTGTATTTGACAAATTTTTTCATGTTTATAATTCTTTTATTTAATAAATCCTAAATTTTAAGTTCATGCTGGAAATTTAAAATCTTATTTTCAAGTGACAGAACTTTTAATACTTTAACAAATATATTTTTTTAATTTATTTTTTAGAAAAATCACAAAATTGTAAAAAGAATAAAAATATATGTAAGGCCCCTTTTTATTTTTCTGCTTCTTTTTTAGGGTTGCCCTACAGTAATGGGCCTAAAGGCCGGTCCATAGGATAAAAGCCTCCAGGTTGCCCTAATTTCACACTTACTCTCACTCTTGCAGAAACTCAGCAGCCGTCACTTTCCCCTTCCGCACTAGAGCTCTGCTAGGGTTCCTCCCCAAGCCTCTCAAGCTAGCTCCGAATCAGTTTCTACTCCACGTAAGTACCCCTCTAGATCATCAGAGTTCTCTTTTCGCTTTTCCCTTGTATTCTCGCAGTTAGGGTTTAATACTAATTTGCCCTTGTTTCGTGTACCTTCTGTTTTCAGCTCTTTAGTGCGTTCTAGAGCTGCCGTGCTCTTTGGTTACGCGTCGAACGTTCTGTACGAACCCATTTCTAGGTACGGGAAGTTAGGGTTTCGAGTGTGGGTCGTCTTTGTCCTGCTTTTGTGCTTGTTGAATATTTGTATGGATAAAACTGTTGTCTGTGGCGTGTGGAATGCCTTGCATGCTTGGTTGGTTCGAAATACATGGTTGTTGCAGGTGAAACAGTGGCGAGACCTGTTAATCTCGCCCAAGCGAGCCAGTCTCGCCTAGGCGAGACAAACAGGGATTCGCCCAAACCAGTTTATGCGAAGGGTCGCCCAGGCGACCCGCTCAAATTTTGAGCGAGCAAACATCTCGCCCAGGCAGGAGGGGTCTCGCCTAAGCGAGATCCCGCGTTGATTTCTGGATGCTCTTTCGAGCCCTCGCCTAGGCGAAAGAGGTTCGCCTGAGCGAGCTTGCCTCGCCTGAGCGAGACCCCTCAGCCTGAGCAAGGTACTGGGCGAGAACAGTGTTGTGATTTGATGCCTGTTTGTTCTTGAATGATCTGTTTTGGTTGAGTATGATTGTATGATGAGTAACATGTATATAATGGAGCATGAGGTATGTTCGGCATGATTCATGAAATTTAATGATGGGTTTGGTATGAGTTTTGGCATGAGAACTAAATGAGATTGGTATTACTAAAGTGACATGAAAATGAGATGAGTTGTATCTTATGATCATGAATGGATTATGATGAGATGGAATGCGTTGGACCTGGAGATGTGAAATGTAACGACTTAAACGGTTGACATAATGAATGCACCCTTGGATGGTAAATCCTATTTGACCGTATGATTGTATTTCGTCTGTGTCAGTGCATAATTCCTTGGGAATCTCTAGGTGAGACTTTCAGGGTCGCGCTTCAGTGGTCGGGACGTAATTCCATGGCCCCTGCTAGTGGGTGTCCATGGTGGTGCCCCATCTGTATAACTAGGTAAGGATTCAAGGTAAGGTTGCATCCTGACACTCTGAGGAGCCAGTTAGTCTCACCTAGAGCGGACTGACTCCTGTGGTAAGAGTAGCAGGAGGCCTGAGATCCAGTAAGGGCTAACCTTGTGGTGAGGGAAATTTGATTCAACATAACACTTGTATTACATAGCTCAGGATCGAGCAGCTCGGGGATGAGTAGAGGTATCCACCATAAGTGCAAGCATCCGCTGAATCCGACCAAGTTATACATATCCGAATGAGTCGAGTCGAGTCGTAGTGTATTGAGTGAAGAGTCATAACATGTTTGGTTGTTACATGGATGCGAGATGATGAACATATATTGGACTGTATGATGCATATGTTGTTGGCTCTAGCTTACCCGTTTTGTTGCATGATTGTGTTGTATGTGATTGTTCTTCCTTGCGATGACCATCGACTTGGTTGATGGGAGCAGATGGGCGAGGTTCTCGTGGTCAACAAGGGAATGGCGATTCCGCAGCTTAGCCATCTGGGCTGGAGTCATCTTATTCATGATTTCTTTAGGGCTACGGCCCCTGTATCGTCTTATGCTTTCTTACTCTACACTCTTTGTTAGAATTATATCTGATTTATGCTGGCATCGTGATGTGCCAGGTTGTAGGGGTTGCGTTAAGGACCCCAAGACTACGCTGCTATACTTTATCGCGTGACGTTTTCTTTAATTTCGTTTAATATTTAAATGGGACGTTACAATATATATTTCTATTTATTCTTTGTTAAATACTGTAAGGGTGAATACGTGTTTCAAATTTAGTATTTTTGTAGTGAAAGATAAAATAAAATGATTTTGGGCTTGCTATGTAGAAATAAAACATAAAAAGTTTTAGAAATGTACTAGAAAGTTTTCTAAAAACAAATATCTTGTGTTAAAAAATATCTTATCCATATTTGTAATGAGTTGAATACGGAAGAACCCAAAGATATGTGGCAGAAGCGATGATGCCTATACCGTGGAAATTACAAAATATCCTCTGTTAATTGCTTTCTATGTCCATTTTTTTTCCTACATATAATTGTCATCATATAATATAAACATATTAAATTGATAAAAATGAATGTTTTTTTTAAATAAAAAGATATCTACTTTTCATTTAATTTAATAAATTTTCAAAAATTTATTAAAGAGAATTTTAATTGCTGGTATGTTTCAAATAGTTTTAGAAAAAAAAATAAGTAAAAGAACAATTTAAAAAGAATAGAAATAAAATAATTAATAAATAAATTAAAAGTTTGTGAACTAACATCGGTATTCAAAACTAAAACAGAAGAAAAGAATGTTGCTGTAGTGTTGGTCAGTCACGCGTATAGACATCGGTGGTCCTCCACCATAAAGAGGAGAGGGTTAGGGGTTACTATCTTTATAAACCCTAACTCATAATAGAAAAGAAGATTAATTTCTAACCTAACGAGAAGGAAAACCTAACTATAGAGAACAAAAAAAAACAATCTTTTGCGGCGTGTATTCTTGGAGGGTTATGAATATGTTTGACTGTTTTGCTTCTGCACAAGAAAGTATATTGTTGATGGTACTTCTTTTCTTTCTTTTTTTTTTTTTTTTTTTTTTTTTTTTTTGTTTTATTTTTTTTAATTCTTTATAAATTTTTTTTCCTTACTTCTGGAGAAATTTGGTGAAGCCAGTAACAAAGATTAGTTTTCTCTAATGCATATCACTTATTTACCTCTTAGAACTTAGTTAGAAAACTGTGAAGGAATGGTTGACTTCGTCTCAGCTTATTTTCACTGGAATGAAATTCTATCGCGCCTCCTGTGGGTTCAAAGAACTTTTCTGCAGAAGTATTTTTCTTTTTTAACTCTTTTTTCATCGTTACATTTTATAAACACTCTTAATAGTTCTTCAATCAATCTGAATGCTTACTTGGTCACATTATGCATATTTTTGTTTTCTTGTCTTGTACCAGGTCACTGGTATCCCTCATGAGATACTTTATCTTATTTAAAATTGTTTATCATGTTGGATACGTGTGCCCTAGTACAGAAAAACCTCCTTGGTCATTTTTGTATGTTTCAACTATAGTTGGAAAGCGATAGAATTTTTGACACACTTGCAATGCAAGAAAAAAATTAAAATATTTTAAAAACCATGACTGCTATTGTTTTTGTAAATGTGAAATGTTCCAAATGTCAGCTGAGATATCCATGGTACAAAATTAAAGAATCAGAGAGTATAAAGTACAGTGCTTGTATATATGTATATGTTTTCTTGAATGATGATTTTCCTGTGTTGAATACAGAGTACTTGTTTCTTATATCGTAATGTCAAGGAATTTGATTTAGTCCAAACATGTTGGGAATGTGTTGCAGCTCTTAGAATTTTGCAGAGTGCTTGGAAAGGTATGGTTTCGCCAAGTTAACAACTTTTCGTGATGTTTTTTTTTTTTTTTATTAATTGCAATTCATTGTTGCATTTAATAGTTGACTGATTGAATAAGCATAATCGAACAAATTGCTTTAATGATATAGAGTGATGTTACCAAATTGGAACTAATTATTTCTATTAATATTATGCATGAGTGATATTCCCTTCTGATACATTAAAGTTATAATGACATGTCGCAGCCATTCATATTATATTCATACTATATATAGTTACTTTTGTTTTTTGTTTTTTGCAGGTGAGTTTCTTTTGTTTTTTGTTTTATTTCTTTGTGTTTTCCGTTGTTATTGTATCTTGAGTTCATTCTGAAAGATGAGTGCTTCTTTTAGGAAGAAAAAAGGCGAATTACCTACTGGTCCACTGTTTCATACAGCTAAGGCAACTGGGTTTAAATTCGTGTCTGAAATGCTTGTTGCAAACACTTCTAAGTATAACGAGATGGGATCCATCATGGTGAGTGTTTTGCTTTCAAAGCAAGTTTACTCATGTTTTCTGATCGAAGAAGCTCCTATGAATGCAAATTCACGCTTTGTTAATGATATCAGGAGCATGAACATGTTAGTTGTTCAAGTTTTGATGAAGTTCTAGCTTGCAAAGGTGCTTCACCCATGAAACCAATTGCGTCGGAGAAGGTACCATACCTTTTGTTGGGTTAATTTGTGTTAGTTATTAGCATATACGTTTCACTCATTGGTGCATAGGGTTTATATGTGTGTGGTGCATCCCGTGAGAGGAGTTAATTTTTTCTGTATGACTATGCATGAATAGTTGAAATTGTTTTACCTACATCAAATCTTGACATCCATGTTAACTGTATGGTATAGATTAACTTTTCATACCTGTGATGCATTAATATTTTAAATTGGACTATGTATTCAAATCTTATTACTAGATTTTTATATGCGTACTGTACTTATGCCTATGTATCTCATATGGACTTTTGTGTTTAAAACTTCTATAGTGTGTGTGCCTCTCTCTCTCTCTCTCTCTCTCTCTCTCTTTATATATATATATATATATATATATATATATATATATATATATATATATATATATATTTATATTTATATTTTGTTTAATTCATAATGATGTATCCATTATTTTGTCTTTTTAGATAGTCATATTTACCTATATCATTGTGTCTTATGTGATGATACATGTACACATGAATCACAACTTCTTATGCTCTGGTGAGTTTCGTTGATGTTTTTTTTTTCTTTTTTTTTTCAGGACCTTGTAGTATTTCTCTCGGGGGAAGTGGAGAAGGAAAACTCTTTTAACAGTAGTTTACAGCTTGACCCTGTAAACACTCAGAGGAATTCTACCAAAATATCTAAGAAGACAGCGCGTGAAGAATTAAAGGAAATATCTAATGCAAAGAATGGTGATAGTGCTGGCAAAAGGAAGAGCTACAAAGAGCGTAAAATTTGCCAAGAAGTTCGAAATGAGGAAAAAGGGAACGCAAATGATGACACCAGAGCTTGTAGCAAAGTCTCTGAAAAGGAAACAAAGGTAGATAGCAACCATGATTTTTGTCACAATAAAATATTGTTAGGAACTGATGCTGAAGGAAAATCGTTGTCTACGGTGCAGATATAATGGTGTAACTCTGTTGAGGGTGATATATTTTGTGTAACATTAAATTATGCACTCCAGATATAATGGTGCATTTGTTACATATATACTTGTATTACACTGACTTATTTTGCTGCCATTCATAATTGCTTTATAAAGTCCTTTTTCACATTTACCTGTGTATAAACTTAATCAGGCTCTTGATTTGAAGAATGGAGAGGCTGAGGCCATGTTACGAGAATTGATACGTAAGCAAAATTTACGTCGAGGGCAAAACAACTTGGTGGTTCAATTTCAAATTAGAGTGTTGACCTTGATATTTAATGATTCAGAGAATGAGTGAGTTATTCCTTATATCTTTGATCGATTTGTTTGTTTCCTGTTTGTGCAGTGATAATTATTTTATATGACTTTGGTTTAGGTGTCCATCCTTGACTGCTAGCAATGGAAGTAATTCATGGTTGAAAGCGTCGAAAGATTTAATAGCTGAATCTGATCATATAATAAAGGATTTTCCTTTGGATTGGCTCGAAGAAGGTGCAAGTAGATATCACAACTTGGATTTGTCTAGGAAGCTTAGGAAGCTCACTTTGCTGAAATTTTCTCTGTGATGAAGCTTTAGGCACTGAGTAAGTGTGTCAAGTATATAAGAAGATAGCTTTCTTGTGCATTTTGCTTTTGTTTTATTGTTTTACCACTTTTTCAATTCTTTTCTTTTCCATGTTGTCTTCATAATCTTGTTTTGAAGTGGTTGGAAATGTTCTTAATGTGTACAGAAAATTGAGGTGTTGTATTGAAGATCAAAATGCAAAACATGCAGAAGATGTGAAAGAAGCAAAAATCCAAGGTTGCTGAAGCTGTGGACAAGGTAATAGCAAGCAAGGTTTTACGTTCTTTGTATCTGGATGTTTTTTGCTCTTATATTGTATTTGTAATTTTATATGCATCCTATTTATAGGAGAAGGGTCTTAGGAAGAAATTGCAGTCTGAGACGGTTAACGGTATTATGCTAAAGGTGACTCCACTTCAAATGGAGAAGCATAATGCTCTACTTGCTGAGGTGTTTTATTATCATATGATGAGGTTTTGATGCCATGAGAATAAAGCTCGAGTTTGTGGACAATGATGGAAAGGTGTTTTGGAAGTTGAAAAGTCATAATGATGAAAGCAGTGTTCTTTTGCAAGGTAACTCTCAAAATCCATTTGAAATGATGATACCATGGTGATTTGGCTTTAGGAAGTTTTCTAAAAGAAAGCGATATGCAGATGTGAAAATGCAAGATGAAACTGCTTCTTCATCTGAAGAAAAAATGGTTTGTCTATGGTCCTGAGAAGAAGGAAGAGGTTGATAAGTATATTCACTCAAGGTGAGTAAGAGGATTGGTGTTGTATTTATGAGACTTATGTAAATTTATCTAATAATATTGTGTTAAAGTGTGTTGCTAGCATATTTGTAGCTTGATTTATATTTTATTTGTTCTGAATATGTGGATATGATTAACATCGTGGAAAGTGTTTTGTAGGTATTGGTGGACATCTTTCTATGCTCGACCATTTTTGATTGAGAGTTGAGTAGGTTCCCCCGTTTTTTGTATTCTTTGTATAAAAGGAAGCATTATTGTGATATACAATCATGTAGTACGATTGTAAAGTTGATGATAATGCTAAACCTTGAAAAAGAATATGAACTTGTTGTATCTTGTTGTAGTGAATTATAAAGCTAGAAGTTTATTTTTTATAGAAACAAGAGAAACATAGGTTTTGATGTTGTGATCTTATTCTTCATTTAAATAGTTAGATATGGATTGAAATCAATTGCAAAGTGATACATTCTAAATATTCTTAAGTAATTACATCTTTTACCTTAATATTTATTAACTTTATGTTTTCATTTATCTTAATCATTATCTTACCAAGTGTTAATTCAATAGTGATTTCGTTATTTTAACGATTAAATTGTTTTATTTTTGTAATAATAAAGTGTACGTTGACTTTCCCTAGGAGATAAAAGTTCATGAATAAATTATATTTAGTACTTTTTTAGCATCTTCAATTTTAATCATAGTCAAAATAATGAACTTAGAACTTGAGTTTTGTAAAATATCTGTTACATTAAATTTTGAGATTTTAGCTTTTAATTGACAACGTAAGTTATAAGAACAAAATAATTACCTTCTAAACTAAAAAAGTTAATGTATTAAAAATTATAAAGTAAGTTTTATGACTTGTGTTTTGAAGCATAAATTGCAAGAATTTCTTAAAAATAATATGATATAGTAAAATAATATCACATAGCATAATATGATTTTATAATATGTTTAAAAACTATACATTTTTTTTTTTGTATTTTCCTTAAAATCATTATATTGTTTCTGTTCTTTTATTTAAAGTTTTACATTTTTTAAAAAAAAAATTAACACTTAAAAAGCACACAATTTTGAATAAAGTTTAACATATCTTATATTTAAATTTATTTATGGGTTTATTAACATTTTTTATAAAGTATTATCCAACAATTAATTATTCTATATTTATTACAACATTCAAAATAATTAAAAGTAATAGAAAATAAAGGATTATAACTAATGTTACTTGTGTAAAAATATTTGAGAATTAAATTTCTCTCTGGATCAAACATTATTATTAATTTCTTCTTTTTTTTATTAATATTTTATTTTTGTTCCTTATATATGGTATAATATTTCAAGTTCCCTTGTTTAATTAAGCTTTTATTTTATTTTTTTTGAATTAGAAGAGTAGAAATGAACGAAAAAACGTGAAAGTGTGGTCGTTTAAATTAAGATAAAGACGATAATAAATGACGACAAATGAAAAGAAAATTATAAAGATTTGTAAATGATTGAATTGATATAGATGATAAAAAATTGATTAATAGATGATATTATGAGACGACTAAATTTTTCTTGTAATCAAAATAATAATAATTATTGTTACTTATATTATTATTATTCATAGTAATTATTATTACAATTATTTTTATTACAATTATTATTATTATTATTTTATAAATTTATTATTATTATTTCCTCATATTATATTTTGAAACTCTATATCACCATTTCAATTGAATAACGCACTATCGTCTTCATATATGATTGTTAATTCTATTTTTGTTTATGATAGACCACAAATTTGTCAAACATGTTGAATTATAGACTTTAACCAAATACATTCACAACTTATCTCGTGTAATGCTAAAATTATGCATGATTTGACAATGTTGTTATGGTTTGTTTTACAAACCACCATAAAATCATTTTGTGCTACCACGTGAACAAATATCCTATTTGTCATCAATCATTGTGACAATGGGAGAATCTGATATATGCATAACCCATTAAATATTATTTTGAATCATTTGGATAAAATAAGTTTATATGTGTAATACCCTTGAGGTAACAAAGTATATGTTTTACTCCAATCCATTGTCTTCTTGTATGTGACGAACTATATCTTGCTTAATAAATTTACATCGAATATAATATCAAGACGAGTATAATTACCAAGATACATTATTGTTCTTATAACACTAAGATATGATATTTTTGGACCAAGAAGATCTTCACTATTTTCTTGAAATCTAAGAAGAGTTTTTATCAACATCTAACGACCTCATAACCATTGGAATGCATAACAGGCGTGTCTTGTCCATTTAGAACCTTTTAAGCACATTGATTATATAAGAACCTTTTAAGCACATTGATTATATAAGCGTATAAATTCATCTTTATTTAAATACTCAATTTCTATTTTCAAACAAAACTTTGTCCGTCGAATATTCTTCATCTCAAATTCGTTCTTTAAGCAATTAGTTGCCTTTGTGACCTCATTAGCATTTTCAACAATGTTTATGTCATCTACGTAAACAATGATTATGGAAAATTCATTTTCTAATATTTTCATATAAATACAAAGACAAATAAGATAATTTCTATACATCTTTTTAACAAATACTCATTAAGACGGTTATACCACATACATCCTAATTGCTTTTGTAAATAAAAAACAAAAGTCAAATTTTAGATGATTTTGCAGTTTGTTATTTAATTGAACGTTTTCACCATGAATGATATTCCCTTCTATTACATTAAATTATATACTCTAGAAAAAAAAATGGTAGTATGTTTCAAGCGTAATCCTTGCTTTACAGTTACAGTGTCGCAGCCATTCATACTATATTTATTAAGTGTTTCTTTACTGTTATTCTTGTGTGTAATTTTAAAAGACTTGGTTCGTAAACCATGAATGCATGGACATAACTCTTTGCTAGTTGAATTTCATATTATATTAGACTCTTGGCTTTAATCCTAAACGATCCAGAAAAAGAGTAAGCTATCTTTTACAATTCTTGTTTGGAGTTTTTTCAGTGATTAATTATTTTGAGATACTTGATTTAATGGTAGCCTTTATCTTATTTTCTTATATACTACCAATTAGTTTAAATTAAATTTTGCTTACTTGGAAATAGAGATGGCAAATAAACCCGTCCTCGTGGGTATTGCTCGAACCCGTCCCCGTTTTGACGGGGAATCCCCGCATTGACTGGGTATGGGTATGGGTATGGGAAATCCCCGACTTTTTCAGTTGGGTATGGGGATGGGTATGGGGATGTACATATACCCGCCATAAT
>Ga0214542_1005615_pt1 | contig 23685 bp, 14 predicted proteins | sample CNSS1metaG_FD_160096 | JGI IMG/M metagenome (GOLD analysis project Ga0214542, IMG submission 160096) | Root nodule microbial communities from cowpea collected in UCLA plant growth center, Los Angeles, California, USA - CNSS1 | ecosystem: Host-associated > Plants > Roots > Nodule | place: USA...
AAAAAAAAAAAAAAAGAGAGAGAGACATAAATGAGACAGGAAAATAAAAATTTACCTTGCCATTGAGCCACATGCGATCCTGCTGGAAAGTGGGACTAACAGCAACAGTGGTGGTAGTGCAGAGGTGAGCGGGATCGAGAGTGACACTGATACTATCATTAACCGGTAAGATCAGGGTTTCATCTCTTTTCCCCCAATACTTGATAACAGCAATGTTAGTTGGCGTCTGCGCCGTCACCATCACCACCCAATTTTGCGACTCACTCGCCATTACAATCGATCAATGAACGTTTCCTGCAAATTTCAAATGGCGCAGGAAACACCCGGAGAGTGAAGGAAGCAAGAAAGGTAAGAGAGGCTTGGGTTTAGAAGCAAGAAAAGAGAGAGATGCGAGATTGTGAATGCGGAATTGGAATTGAAATGAGAGAGCAATTGCAGGCAGAAAACGGTGTTATATAGCATGAAAACGAAAACCCAAGCAAAGCCAATGCATGAATTATTAACTCTGCATTGGTTTTAGTCTTTGGATTTCATTTTCATTCTCATTCATAATAAATGCTTCTTTCTTCCCTTCCCTCAACGACTTCATTTGTACTTAATAATGACACAGAGCCATCACTAACAGTAATTAGTTAGTAAGTAGTAGTGTTTTCCTTGTGATGACTGCGTAGAAGTCACGGGATTTTTTTTTTTTATATTCTAGTAATTTGATTGTAGACATTAATAAATCTTATGATCTATTGTTGTTATTAATTAAGTGTAATATTAATAAAAGTATTTTAGTACAATTGTAATTTCAAAGAAATATTTTACCTACACTTATCCCTATCATTTTCAAATAGAATTAATTATCGTCTTTACCAAAAAAATATTATGTTTCATACATTTATTTCATCATAATTAGTAATTTATCTCTATTTTTAGATATTTAATTCGTTTTGGATTTTATATTTCTTTTTTTCTCCGAGTCTTTACTTTTTAAAATGAAAGTTTAATTAAGTTTTTATTTTTGAAAAATAAAATACTCAGGCAAAATTATTTTATAGGTGTAAAAAAAAATTGAGAGTGCCAAACACTTAAAATATATCAAAATTAAATTATTATTATTTATATATATACGTGCAAAAGCCTTCCTAAACATAAATTTTTATTATTATTTTCTACGTGTTAAAATTTAGACTATTTTCTATTATTATATGTCAATATTAGGAAGTTCTAAAGTAAATCATGATTAGAACACGTAATAAATATAGGTTCTTACATATAATAATTATAAAGGATATTAATATCAACTATATGTGTGAATTAAAAATATAAAAAAATTGTACACAACAAATACAAAAATCAATACAAATGAAAAATATGAATTAAATTATTAATTAAATATTTTATTTCACGTGACATTAACATAAATGTTGAAGTGGACTTGTCTCAAGTTATTACAAATAATTAATGACATTTTTCATCTAAAGTAATTATTGATAAAACTGATACATGCTCTGTGTGTTATTAAGAGAAACTTTTATCTATAATTATGTATTTCCTTTCAAAATTCTTTTTCCCTTATTTATTTTCCCCTAATCGTCAAAGATAATTTTAATACAAAATGTGGTGTGTGTTTTAACAGATAATAATTTTTAAGTAAAGTTTGTACCACGCGTAACACCTTTCTTTGTATTTTGTTTTGTAGTGTCCTCGTGTACCACGAGCAACACAACACATGCATGCGCGTGCTCCCATGTTTTTAAATAACCACCAAATCAGGTCAGCATAAAATCTTAAATTCTAACTATTAAATTATGGAAATTTTTTAGATTCACCTCTCTTAATTTTCTATACCCTTCTAACATGTAATCAAAATAAATAATATTTTTACCTTTTTAGTTGATTTATTCTAAATTATTTGATATTTTAATATAAACATAATATTGTGTTAATGTTAGATGAGTATTGAATAAAAGATGAAGTGGTTGTTGTGTATCACCTCCCTTAAATTAATTGTACTCTTAAGTTTACCTTCATATTTTTCAAGTTACTTTATTTCTTACCTAGTTACTTATTTCAACTCATTTAGAATATTTTGGTAAAAAAAATATTTTGCTTTCTTTGTCAGTTTACAATATCAATAAAATACTAATTAGCTTTCTATTACATATTTAAGTATTTAATATTTATTACGGAAAAAAAATATAAACGAGAGACATATAACTGATCCCAGAGACAAAGAATATATTCGGAGTTTGTATAATAACTTTTTAAGAAATAAAAAATAGTATATGTATTTTGTAAATTTTATATCATATGTTTGTAAATTTTGATATTTTTGTTAAATAGTTGATACCTTTGGCACATCGTTGAGAAAGACGGTAATTCTTATTGTTGAATGAATGTTTCATGTGTTGGGTCAATCCGGTTTATCAGAAATTTGGATCGGATTGGTTAAAATTTTGTACATATCGATTAAATTTTTATCTGATTCATAAAAAATTGATTCATTCGAATTGAATCTGTGTTGAATTAAGTTGACTTATTACATATAAATTATCACACAAAATTTTTATATTTTGATTGAGTTAAGTTGTTTTTTTAACCAATATATTAAGTTAACAAATGTAAAATTAATATTTTTGATTTAGGTTAATTCAACTCGATGTGTAAATTTTGTCAAAAAAAGATTATGAAGTATTAAAGTTGATACCAGAGAAAATAAAGTTTGAAATTTAAGCATTATAAATAAACCTAGCTTCTATTGAAATTGAGGGATTTCATCCCAAATGAGTATAGATTATGAAGTTAAAATTAAAGTAAAATTGAAGGATTTAATCCCAAATAGTTATGAAGTTAAACAACTAATATTTTCTATAAATAATATAATTTACTTAAATTTATTGGATTCTGTTAGTAATATAATTGTCAGTGTCATATTAAATGTATTATTTTTTTCTTTGTCACACATGTCATACATTACTTATGATCACTTTAATAGATAGAGGGTATTATAGATTGTAATTAAAATAAAAAAAAATAGAATTACACCAAAATACGTAACTGTATGTGTTAAATCATAAAAATAAAAATATAGTGCACATTCCTTTAGATAAACAGTTCTTATATTAATTTTAATTTTGGATAATAATATTTTGACTACTAAATTTTGACAACTTTCTCTTACAATATAAGATGACATATTCTAAGTGGTTTTAGAATATTAAGATTGAAAAAATAAAAAAAAATAGAAAACCATTCAAAAGATACCATTTAAGGTTATAAAAAAAATTGTCAAAATTTAGTAGTGAAAAAATTATTTTTCTTTAATTTTAGTTGATAAATTAAGATAGGACAACATGCCATTGCAGGATAAAAAGAATAGTATTATACTACTTCATTTAATATTTTTTCATCTAATTAAAGTAAGAAGAATCATATGTATAAAACACCTTTTTTTTTTGTAGCAGTAGCAGCTGAAAGATCAAACAAGTGAAACTGGCAATTCAGTGTTCATATCTTTGTGCATTGTTCTAATCACAGTAGTAACCTGTTGTGTCTGATCTTCGTTGGAACATGCTGCGAGAAGAACCTTAGCGGTTCCTCCATCTGGGTAACAACCAGCATCAATCATTTCTTCAAATATTTCTAAGCATTTCAAGTAAAGTTTTTTCTTGGAGTAGGCTCCAATACGTGAAGTCCAAGTCACCACATCAGGTTTTAAACCTTTGGTAGGTAGCAACTGAAAAAACTCTTCCATTCTCTCAATAAACCCTGCTTGTCCATACCTATTTATCAAGATATTATAGGTACTGATATCAGCTACATATGATCCTTTTTCCATCACTGTCAGAACTTCTTCCATTTTTGCAAATTGGCCTAAACGTCCGTACAGGTTTAGCATGCTGTTCAGAACATAGGTGTCTAGTTTCAGACCAGATTTACACATTTGGTTAAGAATCTCCTCACACTTGTTCACACTGCCCATTTTTGAATACGCAGAAAGAAGAACCATGTGAGATTTCATTGTTGGTGTTATTCCCACTCTTTTCATATCTTCAAAAACAGCTTCAGCATCTGAGATTTCATTTTTAGAATCAATTCATGATGAGATTTTCTGGTAGGCTATTTCATTTGAATTAACAAAACAAAATGATAAGTTCCAAGATAAGGTAATTACCATCTTGAAAACCCGCTCTACCATATGCATCTACCAATATATTATACGAGGCTCTATCTGGTTCACATCCCATGTGCTGCATTAGTGAAAAAATTTCTGCAGCTCCATAAGGATAACCTGCACGACTGTTGGAAGAAGAAAATTATATGAAACCATTGCAATTAATATCAGAAAACACTGAACAAATGGCATTGACACATTCGACCGATTACTTCTATCAAAATTTAGAGTAGACGTATGTTGCCCGAATACGGATACGGACACGAAGATACTATTAAATTGAAAAAATATAGGACACAGGACACGATGTGTATATACATGTTAAGTTTAAAATTGTCAACTAACACATTGTCAACTAACACAAAAATGAATCTAATTTATCTATCTAATATTCAATATGCGAAAAGTAATAATAGTATAAAATTTGTTTCTTATTTTAATCGTCAAAATTATGTCAAAGATAAAGAAATATCGTGTGTCCTACAAATATCGTAAAAGTGTCGGTGTCCGATACGTATCAGTTATCCAAAATAATCTGATAAAGCCTATTTGTGATGTAAGTCTACTGCATTTTATTAAGTTTCATTAGCAAAACGTCTAAAATTAGCAAAACGTCTAAAATCTTATGAATTGATGGCTATAAACTGATTTTTTGCGATTAAATTAGATTTAGAGTCGACTTCTTAACCATAGGAAAGAAGTGAATAGAAAAAAAAAAAAATTAATAAAGCACAATCTCTTGCGTAAGAACCTGTAAGCTTCCATGAGGGCATTATAAGTATATACATCAGGTTCAAGTCCTGCTTCTTGCATCTGCTCAAACACTTCTTCTGCTTTCTCGCACAGTCCTTCTCTCGCAAATGCGTTCACCAGAGCAGTGTATGTGCAAATGTTAGGTTTGCACTTTTGGTTCTTCATTTCATGGAACATTTTTAAGGCCATAAAGGATTTACCAGCCTGCATAATTTTCAAATTTTAAAACTATTATATTATGACTGCACTGTAAAGAAAACACTAGAATGTGTGCATAAAAGTCTACATATCATAAATGACATGAAAAATTGTCATCTTTGTAGCTGTGAAGGTCATCATCAACAATTACACGCATTTGGTTTAGTTGAAGACAGTTAAAAAATTTGTTGCCTAATTTTGAAACCCCTCAAGATCAGATCTCACAGAAAATGTCAAAAAGTAAAATTTCAGACAGAAAATATACAATCTTAATAAGCTCACCTTTCCGTATAAATTTATCAACATGGTATAAGTTTCAGTGGTTGGCTTGCACGCATCCCTTTTCATTCTCTGGAAAATCTCTTCCACTTTGTTAGAATTTCCTCCTTTCATTAACCCATTTATATAAGCATTGTATACAACTGCACCTGGATTATTTATTCTCATATGATTAGCTAGTTTAAAGGATCAAATTTCCAGTTATAAAGAATGGATGCACATAATAGAGCAACGAAATGACGTTTTGTTGAATACAAACTAGTACTAGAGTCATTTAGCAGTGTCTTCAGTTTTATACTAAGGCTACCTACATTGTCCTAGTTCTTAAAATCACAACATCTATTTTTAAGAAGTGGACTTTAAATCTAACCTAATCTCACTAAACTGGTTTGTGAAGTGAGATTTGTACTCCATTTATATACTATGAAATTTCGTTATCTCTAATCGATGCGGAATTTCCAACATGTGTGGATGAACAAGGTAATTGAGGAACATACTTGAAGGAAGACCGTAATTTCTCGTTTCTGCAAAGACTGCTTCTGCTTTTTCTAGTAGCCCAGACAAGCAATAGGCCTTTATTAGAAGGGCATAGGTATCTTCGGTAGGAATGCATCGAGTCTCAAGAAGCTGCAGATATGTGGATTCGGCCTCCTTGTATAAAAGCTTTTGCCCAAAAGCATCAATGAGTAAGTTATAGCAGATTACATCTGGCTTATAGGAGCTCTTTAGCAGTATCCATCTACATATCTGTACAGTTTTTTCTGTTATGAAACACCAAACCAAACTAATAACTTCCTTAAACAGAAACAAAAATTAGTGTCACTGTCCTAGTATTCATGTAACTTTGGTCCCATAAAATAGACGATGATGACAGGTGACACATGAACATGAATGTATGATGAATTTAACAGTCAAGTCATACAGTTGACACTTCAAAGAATTTGACAGGAAAAAACTTTATCAGAAAGGTAAATCTACTAGAAGCATAACAAGGTTTATGAATTAATCTATTTTCATCTCAAACTTAAGGATAAATGTATATATTTCTTTTAATTTAATGACATAAACTTTTCTTTTATTAATTAAAAAGTGTTTTAAATTAATATTTGAGATAGAACGTATTAATTAGTATAAACAATTCAAAAGTCAGCTTAAAATTGTAAAAGAAAATATTAAAATAATTATATCTATTATAATTTTAAAGTTTAAGACTAAAATATATAAGTTTGGAATAAAAAAAATTTCAAATCAAAGAATAGGACTAGTTAATCTATAAAATAAAAAAAGAAAACCAAGATTTGAGTGTGGAGTTACGAAACATCAGAGTCAGCTGAAGATAAAATGGGTCAAGAAAGGCCTACACTAAAAATTACTATAATGTAACATCTTTTCAGAGGCATAATCATGTTTAATAATCCAATAAGAGGCAATATCCAAAGAAAAATGAAAAATAAATTAGAAGTTTGAAGGCAGCAATGTGAGTTTCTGACCGAAATGATTGAATCCCATTTTTTCCTCATCCGAAGTTGAACAGCCACAGTGAAAATATCATCCCATAGGTCAAGAGTTGCAGGAAACTTGTCCAGTGAACTCCAAATGCCATCACTGTCGACACCCTTGTCAACGAAATCCAGAATCTCCTGTGCAGTTGGACTCAACACAGGGAAAATCCCATCAACAAACCCAGAACCATATTTCCATCCTCGTCCTCTCAAAGAACCACCTGGTCATAGAAAACCACACACTTTTCAAACATGACACAAACACACATGTTTCAATGAACAAGCGAACATGGTCATGTTCCAAGAGTCTATTACATTTTTTCCTGGACACTTTTTTGTGATTGAAGTTCCTTAGTTTCCCACTTCTGTCAATGTAAACGCTGTCTCTTTTGAACTTCTCCAGAGCCACACTACTGGAATCATTGGCTTTCCATTCAGAATCATTCATGCACGCTCGTGGTTCTATAAGGGTGTGGCTTAGAGTGCATATAGAATTTAACCTGTAAAATACTAAGTTTCAGTGGCATAACTATATCATGTGTCAATGCAACAGACCATGTACAAACGTGTGTGAGAAAGAAAGGAACACAGAATTGAAATGAAGAAAAATTGATGGAGCTTACATGAAGGCACGTAGGAGAAGGTCCGAGTGTGGATAATGAGTGATTGGATTTTTTTTCTGAGTGGAGAAAAATGGGCCTTTTGATATGGAACAAATGGACAAATGAACTAAGAAGCAAATATCAATGTAAAGATCTTAAGAAGGGTTCAGAATGAAAGACCAATTCCATTGTTTGTGAGAATTAAATATATGATGATGTGCCAACAGAATCTAACAAAAAATAATTTGATTTTTCTGTTTTCCATTTCTTAACCAATCATTTTTTTTACTTACAAAAAATAATTAATCATTTTTTAGGAATTTAATTAGAATTTATTAAAAATTGTTTTAATATCTGTTTCCTATATATAAATTTAGATACTTTTCATTTCTTTTTAAATTTGTTTAATTTATTCAATTCTATTTTCTTACATATTTTTAATTAAATTTCTACTATTTAATTTATTTCAATAAATAAATTGTGAGATGGAAATCACTTTTTCTTTTCTTATCCCGTTATTTTACTTACTTCTTAAAAATATAAAAATATTATGATTAGTATAAAAGGATAAATAATCTTTATTATTTCAAATAAATAAAATATTTATTACTCTAATTTGTAATGAAATTAAAAATATAAAGAATGTGTTGAAAGATAATCAAATTGTAAATTATAAAATAATTTAAGTAGTTTATTATTTATAAGTTTAAAATTTTAAAATAAACTATTTTAAAAATAACATTCGATGTTCTTTATATTAATTTAGAAACAAATTCCATAAGATAGTAAAAATAATATGTTGCTAACAAATACCCTCTTTACATCAACATAAACTTTTCTATCTTAAAAAGAAAAGCCACCTCTCATCCTCACATGCCATGCCACACTATATAACTTTTAAATTTTTTTACAATAATTTTTTTGTTAAAAATATTTATTGTACCAATATTATTTTTATTTATTAATTTTTCCATTTTACTTTTGACTCTTTTGAGAATGCCCCTTGAGCAAGCAAATTAAGCTCAAAAGCCGAACCCTCTGCTGCAGTGCGGGGCACTCATTTGGCATTAGCAGATCGAAAAGGAGGTAGGTAGGGTTTTTTCCCTCCACTGTTTTCATTTTATTTTGATTTGCAATTTCAATTTCAATTTCGTTTCCCCTGTCCTCATTCACCCCTCTTTCATTCATTGTACGTTTCCCAATTGTAATCTATTCTTGTCGATTCTTTGGATGGATGATCTGATGTCGTTTACTCAATAGTGTGCTCACTCATGATTGCTCGTGAGTCAGTAGTTGCTTTGAGCTGGGTATGGCTCTGTATATGAGAGCTTCTGCACCAGCTATGGCGGTTATTCGGTGAATATCGCACTAAGTAGGTTGATTAATGGAGGCGTAGAAATGCAAAGAGGGGGAATCTGAGGGCATTTGTGTTTAAATGTTTATAGAGAAAATATCAAAGGGAGAGAGAGACCAGGCAAGTGAGAATGAGAGCTCGATTTTCTGTATGTTTTAAAAAGAAAGGAAAATAATCAGTTGGGCGGGGGTAGTGTGGATTAGAGAGGGTGGGGAGGTCTTGTGTATTGCTTCCCCTTTACGAGAGAGAGAGGGGGGGGGGGGGGGAGAGGTTAGTCTTGTTCCTTTAGGTTTTTAGGTACTGGTATTGGCTAAAAAAATGGGGAGAAATATCAGAGTGGTTGAGTATCAAGTGTTGATAAACATGAGAGAAATGTGTGTATATGGGAAAGGTTTTTGGATTGTCGAATAAGGAATTGATTACTTCTTTACAGGGAGTTCTCGGTGAATATCTCGTACTAATTTGTTGCTTGTCTTTGCTTTGTCATTGTGATCACTTTTGCAACAATGTGTAGTTACCGTTTTGCAACTTGAAAAAAACCACTGTTTAATTTACAAGTTTCCTTAGGTTGTTGGTGAACTTTTCAATTTATTACATTCGTTGGTCATTTCTTCTTTGAGTGGTGGGTTGTCATCTATATCAAAGACTATGAAGATGTGTTGCCTGCCAAAGCTTGCACAGCTTATGAACATAGGTTTAAATTAAGTAAAATTTATAAAGTTAGGATTTTCTTTATGGTAATCTGGATAGATGTTTTCTTAATCTTAGAGCATGTTAAAATCTCCTTACTTAAGCTTAATTTTCCACTGGAGTTTCGTGTTCCTGGTGTACGAGTCAAGTAACTGTGTTGATTACTTTGGTAGGTACGGTGATAATCTCAGTACACAAGAAATATGAACCTCTGTTCTATTTCCTTTAGTGGAGATAATCAGCGGCTCCAGGTTAATGAAGGACAGTGTAGGAGTTATAGGAAACTTTAGCAGTCTGAAAATACCCAATATAAGGGCTAGGTGAACGGGGTACATTATTATTGAAATTTCTACAATGCTTGTATTAGATTTATGATGTTAGATTGATATCTGCTTATTATTTTAGTGAGACTACATTTCAATTACTTATAATGAGGCTACATTAGCAGCTTATTATCGTATGTTCTACTGTGGTTGTGTATTTTTTATATTGTTAGATTTAACTTTCTAAATTAATATTGGATTGTTAAACTGTAAAATATAGGGCTTGATAAATATACTGTTAGATCAACAAATGTGCTAAAGGTGGTAAACAGTAATCATGGGTCGGGGGATGTTTTCAGCCCTATCTGAGATTGTGGTCGGGGTTGGGGAAAGAAAAATGCGTCCCCACCACGCTTTATTCCTATGCCTACAAAACCCATTGAGGAGCAAACCATGCCTCTTTAGTAATTCCAATGCCACCGAACCTATCCCATTCTTTACTCATGCACTTCTGTTTTCTAATCTCTTCTGCTTCCACCATTTTGTGCAGTAATTTAACCAAATCGTATCAGAGATGTTTCTCACAAGGTGAATTCCCCCATCCTTTGCTTTTAACATGCAGTTCATGCCTTTTTCCGTTTTGCTTGATTCAATTAACCAATGGGTTTTCCTGAATCCATTATTTTTTCTTTCTAATTGTTTAATTGTCTATGTTGTGATTGAAATAGAACTGAGTATGACCGAGGAGTCAACACCTTCTCTCCTGAAGGCCGTTTGTTTCAGGTTGAATATGCAATTGAAGCCATCAAGGTATATTGCTTCACTCTGTTCTTTCTCTTCTGTGATTATTGTTATCCATCAGTAAAGAAAAAAAAGAGCTTACTATTTCTTTCCTAATTTTTATGTTTGTCAATGGGCTTTCTTGGATTGCAGCTGGGATCAACTGCAATTGGGTTGAAAACTAAAGAGGGTGTTGTCCTTGCTGTTGAAAAGCGCATAACTTCACCACTGCTGGTCTGTTTCTTTACTTTTAATTATGTCGGTATATTTATCATCTTACTGTGAAATTTACCATTTACACATAAATGTGCCGGTAACTATTGACTATCAGTATACAAGTTGATGGAATTAAGTAGGAAATATGCTTGTACAAAATGTTGGTTTTTGCCATAGATAGGCTTCACATAAATGGAATTTTGGGGGCAAGCTGTTGTATTTGGATATAATTTGATTGTTGATGTTCATTTTATAGACAAAAATGTGGGTTGTGCATATAGTCATGTATCACAAAAAGTAATGCTGTTTCCTTTATATTCTGCTATCAGTATTCTTCATTTTTGTTTTAGGGTGAAACGAGACCTTTTGTTTTAGATGAAAAGAGACCTTTTTATTTGCTGGTGGGGTGGGCTTGGGTCATTTATTCTTAGGTTCTGTGTATAGTGAAAACATAAATGTTTGCCTATACTATAACTGAATTTATAGTTTATATGGATTTTATTGGACATAAATAAAGAAACATGATTATCTTGTTGTGGTTACTTGTGCTTTGCACCTTCATTGATAAAAGCCTAGTACTTTCTTTCAGGAGCCAAGTAGTGTTGAGAAAATTATGGAAATTGATGAGCACATAGGTTGTGCAATGAGTGGATTGATTGCTGATGCCCGAACACTTGTTGAGCATGCACGGGTGGAAACTCAGGTATTGTGAACCTTATAGCATATATTAAGTAGTTGATTAGTTAATGATTGATATATTTTGGTTTATTGTTTGCAGAATCATAGGTTTTCCTATGGTGAGCCAATGACTGTTGAGTCTACAACCCAAGCTCTTTGTGATCTCGCCTTGCGTTTCGGTGAAGGTGATGAAGAATCCATGGTAAAGAATTTCTCAACTTTGATATTTGTACCTTTATTTGTTTGCTTGCTTGTTTGTGTTGCTTCTGTTTAGGAAAAAATAGTTTATGAACATTTCTTAATGCACTGATATCTCCTGATTGCATCCATCGTTGAATATTCAACATTATAATTTATAAATATACAGTTCCTCATGTAAGGTTCTTAAGAAGCATGTGCCAATATACCTTTTTCTGCTGTACAAAACACTAAATAGCAGTGACAGTAGATCATCATGCATGTCTTTTAACATAAGCCATTTTTTTTTCTCTTTGGCAGTCTCGGCCATTTGGAGTATCTCTTCTCATTGCTGGCCATGATGAGAATGGACCTAGCTTGTAAGTATTTGTTTCATCTATTAAGCATTGACTACTTCTGGGAGATGGTGATGGAGTTGTATTTTTGGTTTGTTTTCTATATTTATCCAGTGATTACTTTAAAGTGTTTGTCTGAATTTATGATGCTGGTGATCTTTTTAAATTGTTGTTATTGTTCCTATTATCTTATGCTTTTCTTCGGTAATTTGTAAAATTATAAAAAGGAATTCTGGACAAAAGATATTTCAATAAAAATTAATATTTTGGTTGTTCATGATCATACAATGGTTCCTTTAGGATCCTCTGCTGTTGTTACTCAAGGCCTTTCTTTATGTTGAAAGCTTGTTTCTTTAAGCTTAAAAAAGTAATTGAGATTGTGTAAAAGTGTGACTTTTTGTGGAGATTGTTTTTTGAAGCTATTTATTGTAGTTTCTAAAAACATTATAAAATCTGACATTGTTTAGATTTATTTTTATAAATAGCTTACGGATTGCCCAAACATTTTATAAAATATTTCAAAAGATATTTTTAAGAAAAAAGTTCTTAAAAGTTGGTGTATATTACATCTTCCTTGTCTAAGCGAGTCGGAACTTTGACATTCTCTGCAGGTGCTTCATAGTCATGTAGTTACTGCAGCACCTCATTGCTCTTTGTTGTTTTAAGATAATGCTATTTTTGGTTCAACAAAGTACCTTGTTTTACCATTCCTTTTTGGCATTATTTCATTTTATGGTTCAGCTTTCTACCCTGTTAAATCTACTCTCAAGAAAGTATATGTTGAGGTTTTTGTTCTGCAATGGTAATCAGTTGTTGGTTACAACTTTTTCTACCTTAACAAGGAAACAATTGAGGGTAGCATGTAGTTCACCTACATATAAAGGTTTAAGGCTCAATTATAAACAATTTTGTTATTCATGTATGACGCAGATACACTAATAGAGATTACTTTTTAGACAGTGAATAAATGCACAGCATTATTCTGTTTCTGGCCTACTCCCAAGGCTTTTATTCTTTAGTCACTGGATGATATGTTGTTATCTCTGCTGGTCTTGATCCCAGCCCTTTTCATTTTGGACTTCTTACATTTACTGAATTTAAAAGTTTCTGATTTTCAGATATTACACCGATCCATCTGGCACATTTTGGCAATGCAACGGAAAAGCAATTGGTTCAGGGTCGGAAGGTGCAGACAGTTCCCTGCAAGAACAATTCAACAAGGTATCAATATTTTTATATTTATTGTACATAAACCCTCTATTCTGTTTGTAACAGTAAACTTATAGTTGATTACCTCCCCTTGAAAATAACGTAACAAAAGGTAATATTATTCAAACTATATATAAACTCTTTTTATCTGGAATCACAAAATTAAACTTCACCTTCAAGATTTTACCTAGTTTCCTGTTTACTTAATGAGAAGATAAAACAAACCAGTCCGATGATCTGCAGATTTTTGTTTAAATCCTATTTTTATCCCTATCTTAGCATTAGTATACGTACGTCAACTGTTCAATTGACATTGTTCCTTGTTTTTAATGTTTATATTTCTACTAATCATAATGAATTTTGTCCATGTCTAGGAAAAAGTTAAGCCAGTCAAATTTTTCTGATAATTTTGATGGCCAAATTATTTTCATCTTCCTATTTAGTTCTGGAGTTCTGTCAATGCTCTGCCAAGGCCTTCTGTAAAGGACATCTTTCATTCTAGAGGCTTTAACTGCATGTTTGGATCAATGTTTATTTTGAAGAAATAAGTGTTTCTTTTGGGTCCCTGAGAGTGCTTTTTAAAAATCAGCGATTAATTTTCTAGAACTATGCTGAATGACTTGAAAGCAATGCAATCGGGTGTTAATTATTATGTTGTGCAGGACCTAACTCTTCAGGAAGCCGAGACTATTGCATTATCCATTTTGAAGCAAGTTATGGAAGAGAAGGTAAGGAACAAATGAAATGAATGTTTTTTCTATTGATTGATGCCTCTCCCTGAAATTGAAGGGAGCATAAAAAATAATTGGTTTATTTTGTGATTTTCATCTTAGGTCACTCCCAACAACGTTGACATTGCCAAGGTGGCTCCAACATATCATCTTTACACCCCCTCCGAGGTGGAAGCTGTGATAAGTCGTCTATGATTTTCTTTTCGTGACATCCTCTGTTCAACATTTGTGTTTCCTATACCTCTTGTCTGTACGACTAATTATTTAGCATTTGAGGAATATTTCTTTGGTGGATGATGATGCTATGCAGTGCTGCACTTGTGATCAAGTGGTCCACTGTTTCAGATTATACTGTCATATTTGTTGCATTCGGTCTAGTTGATATTGAGGACCAAAAAAAACCACAATTAATACCCGAATACCGTGCTTTTTATTTCCTACTGAATGAAATTTTAAGGAATGGGTCCAATTTATCGCACCTTACAAATATATTTTTTATTCTGGAATAGGCATTTCAGAATATACTTTCCCATTTTGGGAGTGAACAGAGATATTTGTAAGGTGCAGAAGCAAATTCAGATGGAGCAAAAAGAAATGCAAGTGATCCATAGGCATTGTGTGCACTATTGAAAGAAAAGGAAAAATCAAGATACTTTAAAAAACAAATTATTTCCTCAGTCGATTGTATCACTGTAATAGATGTAGTTCCTGCCTGATTTGTTAGTTCCTTTAACAACTATAACATCGTTAAAATTTTCTACAGAAACCGTCATTATCTTTTATCACAAATTTATTTCTATTATAAACTGTCATCATTAATTTTTTTTAATCTCATTATATTACTGTTACTAGAAGAAAAAAAGGCTCATGTTTGTATGTTAGAAAATTTTTAAATGTAATTTGAGTTACTGAATTTTATTAATTAAAAAATTGTATTTTATTTTGTCGTCTTTGCTTAAGAAATGTTAAAAAAAAAGGTTAAATGTAGCACTTACAATTAGTAATTATGCATTTTATGTGTAAATGAAATAGTTATAATGATTTAAAAAACAATTCTCTCCAACATTTTTAGTGGAAAAAATATTAAAATCAGTGTTTTCATCAATTAATTAATTTACTATACATATGAATACATTTTTAATATAAAGAAAATATGTCTTTTAGTGGTTCTCCATATTTGGTTCCTGACTGTAGAATTTGGAGCATGTTTTAAACAGGTCCGCAACCTTGTTTAGATGGAGTTTCACTCGTTATATTATAATAATATAGGTGGAAGCAAAATAATTAAAACGTCAGCTTAAACATGGACGGTTTTCCTTAAAAATTAACATTCAGGGGTTGACACGTCTTGTTTCACTGACTCGACTTGATACGGGGTTATTTTTCTCATGATTGAGTTAAGAAAATTTAACTCGTTCCATTTTAAAATAGTTCGTATTTAAGATTTTAGCAATGTAATGGTTTAACTACATAACTTTTGCATCTTGATATTATATTTATATTAATATTATTTATCTTTATATATATATATATATATATATATATATATATATATATATTAATTTACACTTATTTAATTTTATGATTGGTTTATAATGACTGTAAAGCGGTGAATAGTGTCTTTGGGTGTGAATCTTACAATATAATTATGCCGCGGCAAATTTTTTCAGCATTCCCTTAATTTCAACCTGTATTTTCAGAAATTTCAAATTTCAAAATTTAAAATTTAAATTTTGGTTTAAATTTCAGACTGTATAATTTAGTGATGTTTTGAATTATATAATTTAAAATGTTAAATTAATACTTTTTATTTTGAATTATACAATTCATAATACAAAATTTATATTTTAAAATGTGTGATTCATAATATAAAATTTATATTTCAAAATATACTATTTGAAATATAAAAAAAAAATGTATTTTAGAATGTAAACAGGATTGCATAACCGTGTTAAAATAATTCTAGATTGTAATAAAGTGTGGTCCATGAGTCTTGAATGCAGTCTTGTTTAGAATGTATATTTTGGAATGTAAAATATAAAATGTAAATTTTATTTTGTAATTTAAATTATACATTTTAAAATATAATATTTTTATTTTAGATTGTAAATTTCAGTACAATAATAAAAAATGTTCTTCAGATTACATAATCTAAAATATATTTTTCTAGAAAATAATACATGGAGGAATACTTTTGACATTTCTTGCACCTTATCAGGAAGAAAATAATACATGGACGTGTGGGAAGAAACCTTATGGGCTTTTCAGCTTAACTTCATTCAAACCCAAATCTACGTAACTTTAAACCCAGCTGATTCATTCTTATTGCTTCCTGCACCCAAATATTACTAAATGCACATACATTAACACAAAAAGATTAAACTACATATTAAAATTGCTGTGTCATGTTTCTATTGCCAACATTCCATTATCATCACTACTACAATGGAGGAAAAAGTTGGAAAAATATTGCAAAGGAAGATGAGAGAATGAAAGAAATAAATCATTCTGAAAAACTCTTAAAAATGCACTTCATTTGAAAAATGTTATATATTTTTCAAAAAGTTTATTATGAAAAAACTTGTTCTAGAATGTAATTTATGAGTTCTAATTTTTTTTTTTCAAAAATTTTACTCTAAAACTTTTGCAAAATTTGTTTTGAAATATATTTGAAACATGTAATTGGAAAGTCAGTGTTACAAAAGATAGAATAACCATTTTAAAAATGTTTAGATGCGGGAAGAAATTGTGAAAATAGAGAAAAGTAAAAGTTGACCGGACAATGTTTTTGTCCTCTCTGTCTAGTATGCTAAATTGATGGACTGGAGACAGAATAAGAGAATTGGCTCGCTATAATTTGCTTTTTATTTTTAAAATTTAAATTAAAATAAAAAATACTTTATTTTTTTATTATATTATTTAAATTATATAAATACATAAACATATTTTAATTAAATTCTTCTAAATTAAAATTTAAATATTAATTATAAGAAATAATTTAATATATAAAATAAATAATATAATTATGTTATATATATACATATATAATTTTTAAAGCAATAAATTAAAAAAGTAATATTTAAAAATACTTAATAAGACATTAAGATTTTAAACCTATTTTATTACGTTTGACCAGTCCATTCTATACTGTTTTTACAAACCAACAGGGCTAGAAAAGAATGGCAAAAAAAAGGGAATAAATAAATAAATGCATAGTATAAAAACATTTTTGCACTAGTTAAAATATATTTTAATCCCAAAAATTATATTTTTTTACTATACTACTTTTGTCGATGTATTAATATTTATTATTTTATTTCTTTTATTGATTTTTTAACAAATTACAAAATCAGATGAAACTATTGTCTCTCTATTCTCATTAAACGCCAGGCGGTCTTTCTATAAATTTTTTCATTATAAACAATGAGTTTTTTTTTTTGTTATTCTCATTTTATCGGCTTTGTATTTATTTATTTATTCTTTATTTACATAGAGACCGGTAGTGTAAAGTAACCAATTAGTTCAACTACATTTTTTATAGTATATTTGAATTGTATTACTAGTTTTTGGGTTATAAAACTAACAAACATTCGGTGAGTATAATTCCACATATATTGAAAAAAGAAAATGCCATCTTAATTAATTTTATATTATTATTTCAATAATTATTAAATAACAACTCACGCCTTTTAAACATTATACATGAAAATAAATTTTCATTTCTAATATAATATGATTTCATTATATAATCTTAGGTTAAATATGATTTTGGTAATTTAATTTTAAGTGAAAATTAAAATTAGAATTTTGGTTTGATTTAGTTAATTTATAAATGCGTATATTTAATTATTTTAACCAAATTTTGTTAAATTTATTTGATGTTTCAAACACATTTTATGATAGCATTTTAGATGTTTACATAGTTTAAAACATCAAATACATTTGACAAAATTCAATGAAAAATATTAAATTCACACATTTTTAAAGATGTCAATATGGGTTCCAACACGTGAGCGGGTTAAACTCAATCCGGCTCACTTAACCATCAAGTTAAACGGAGGTGGGTTGATCCACTTAACCCACAAACATTTTTTTACAAATTTAAAATTTGTTTTTAATAATTATTTTGCTACTCCAAATTATATAGGTTCATAATTTCATATTTTTAAATGATAGAATGTTGTTTAATAATATTTGAATAGTTTAAATGTTTAATTAATTTGATTGTTAAGTTATATATGTTGATACTTTAATCTTTAACTTTACTTTTTATAATAAGTTACTCAAGCAATCGTCTTATAAGCAATTTTTCTAAATTAACATGACAAAAATGTGTAGTTTTTTTTTTATTTATATTTTGTTGAATAACATAATAGAAAATGTGTAATATTAGTCATGTTTTCTTGGACTATATAAACATTCTTTTAAAAATAATTTATCATATATTAATGGTGAATTTGATAAAAACATTGGTTATTAATTTTATCATGATTGTCATTTTATGAGTTATTTAAAAAATTATTTAAATATTTGAATACTTAAAAATAAATAAATAAATATTTTTTATGTAAATTAATAAGTTAATCCACCGATACATAATAGCTTGAACCAAATTGTAAAATTTAATGAATCAAATTAAATTTACTTATTTTTAACTGAACTTGTTATGAGAGAACTATTTTAATGAAATTGACTCACTTTGATAAGTATACTTATTTTTAAAGAGAATTGTATACTTTTACGATATAAAAAGGTTCATGGTGATGTCAAAAAGTATTTTCTTTAAAAAGTCTGCGATGAAGGTTACTCTTTTACCTCTATATCCGAAAAACATTTTATTTCCTAGGGTAATGTTAAAAAGTGTTTTCTTAAAAAGTCTGCCATAAATGTTACTTTTTTACCTCTATATCTGAAAAGCATTTTATCTCCTAGGGAGATGTTAAAAAGTGTTTTCTTAAAAAGTGCGATAAATGTTACTCTTTTACCTCTATTTCTGGAAAACATTTTATTTCCTAGTTTTTGAATAAATGTTTTCAATGATACATTAATTTATTTAAACGCACCTTACTCATGGGGTTTCTTGCGTAAGCAGAACATGGACACTTTTAAAAAATGCTCAATATTATTAAATAACATGTAAATGTAACCAAAGTAAAATTTGTTGTATTTATATAATTTTATCATATAATATTTTTATTTTATTATTATTATAGATTAACATTAAAATAAATTATATTATTTGTTATTATTTAATATTGCATATTTGTTATTAATTTAAAAAAGTATTGAAAAGTGAGAAAAGAATATTTAAATTGTACTTAATACCGACTCCTAATGTGAAACTTATTAAATGTACCAGATCAAATTATGAAAAATGAAAAATAAAATCGAAGAGTAGGGTTTAAATTAAAGTACGAATAATTCATTTCACTCGTATATATTCAAATTAGAACAACTTTTTTAAGAAAAACGCAGTCTAAAATTAATGAAAACAGGGAAGAACACATGCATGGCTCAAAAAAGAGTTTATATCGCGAAATGAAACCAATGAATTGGAATAAATCACAGATATTGTCAGATGAACCAAGATAAAGAAAACTGTTCAATTAATGAACACTAATAGTTTGAGCCATTTTTTTGTTTATATGAAGTCAATCATGTATAATTTGTCTGAATTGTTATGCATGTTTGGATGCATCATGTGGAATTTTGAAATTAAAAATATTTATAAAATTTGAAACTGCAACAACATACCTTTTGATCAAAAAAGCATCCCAAGGTACTTGAATCAACAAGTTTTTGTATAAAAAATGAATATAATTTGGGACAGATTTAAAGCCAGTGTACCACAGTTCAATAATCAACTTAATTTAAAAAAAAAAAAAAAAACATTGCAAAGAAGCATGTGACATAACGGGACCATCATGATGTGAAGATGTCCAAGCACATTTAAGCACAAAATGCCAAAGTATATATGAACAAAGTCATTGATGGCATGAAGTTTAAATATAAGCAATGTAATGCATTGTCCAATAACAAAATCTATTAAATTAAACCATGAAAATCTTGAACCTAGTTTGTTTATAATCCCAAAATAAACATATAGAAAGAAAGAAAAAGCAGAAAGTTGGTAGCAGAACCCTAATTTTGAAGCCTAATTTGCTTGCGCTATTAGTAAATTGCAGAAACTTCCATGTGTGCTTCCCTAATGCTGCACTTTAAAAACCCTTGATTAGATGAGCTGAAGAGTCAAGTTTCAATGGAGCATGTTGAAATCCCTGCAAAAAAACAAACCACGAATAATTGTCAATTTTACTGTTGCCAAAACTGAAAACATGATTCTAAAACTGCTACTAATTACTTAACTAAACTAGAGCACCACCTAGTTGGAGTTTTCCTATATATAAATAATACACTAATATTCTAACTATTGCAGGCATAGCTAGTTTCAATAGATGAAAAATAAATTAAGATATTATATTTGGGATATTTGAAAAGAGATGATTTTGTATGCCACAGTGAAATCAATAAATACTAATGCTTAAATCTTATTATAAATTATTACAATTAGTTGGCAAGTTTTTTTTTAATGACACTTAATATTTATAAGTGATAACTGATACAAGAAATTGTATTGCAAATCATACATGTATTGAAATATTAATTAATTAATTAATTTGTTAACTGACAGTATATATATATATATATATATATATATATATATATATATATATATATATATATATATATATATATATATATTTATATATATGAATGTATAAAGCATATATTGTAAAGTTTTATCAATTAATACAGGACGATAAATATGAGTTATCAAATAATTTGAATGATAAAAATTAAAGTTAAAAATTAAAAAATAAGCATACAGAACTTATATTAAAGTATATGATTTTTAAATAGCCATGTAATTGCTGAATTTTAATCTTAATCACATTTATAATTCTCATATTCTAAAAAATGAAAATATTACATAAAAAGCAATATTCAATTTCAATGAATCAAGATTGCCTTGCATATGCACTGAAAAAAAAAAACTTAATTTTCAAAGGAATTATGAGTGTTAAGAAGAATTAAACATGCATTTAAAAAATAAAACATCAAAAGAATACATTAGTAGTGAACTTAAATTTTCAGTTTACTACTATACACAAAACATACAACTATATACGAAAAAAAAAAGCTTCACAAAATACTTTCTAAAAAAAAACTAATTAATTAATAAACAAAAGGAATGGATCAGAAAGCTATCATAATCTAATCACAGTAAGGCATATATATACATCACAAAGTTATATATATAGTGTTTGAAATTCGTCCAGATCAAACATTCTCTGCAAGACTTTAAGAAAATAATGAATAAATATATCTAACAATATATATATGACAGTGGGAGAACATGTTGATAAGAGCAGGTATTGTATTGGTTGAGTGAGGGTCCACCAGTTTGACACTCGTGACTCTGCCAACCCAAAATATATCCAAAATTGAAAGAAAATGAAAAGGAGAAGACAAGAGAAGAAACAAAGTACTGTACAACGTCGTTGTCCATCCCATGCAAGACAACATGTCAGACCACACGCTCTTTTTCTGAACACACTCATTTTTCCTTTTTTTCAAAAGTAGCACCATCTTCTTTCTAACCCCAGTAATCATAATTCATGCTTAATATTACACATCACATTCTCTACCACTTCACTTTCATCTTATTTTTATAACATCCAAACACACAACAAAATGCAACAACCCCTAATCACCTCGTAGAATCATAACACCCATCATCATTATTCATAACATGTCACTGATTAATACTATATTGTTTTTGAGTTGATGACGTACCTTTGTACTTTGTCGGATGATTTTCCTCACTGAAAATTCCCTCCACCACCTCCAAAAGCTTGACCTGACGGCGCAGCATTGTTGTTATTATTATTGCTGTTACTGTTATTTCTTTGATCTGCTTCCAAAGAACTCAAGTTGAAGCCATGTTGTTGTTGCTGTTGTTCTCTCTGTGCAACTCCTCCACTCCCACTCATGCCTCTAACAATCTGACCCACACCCAGAAAGTCGCGGGTGAGTCTATCGGACCCCCCCATGCTGCTGCTCCCACTCATTGCATGCACTTTTCCCTCCCTGTTGTTATTATTACTGTTATGATCATACGCTTCAAACCCACCTTCGAAAATGGAAGAGGTTCCACTAACAGCGAACGAGTTCATCAGATCTTGCAGGTTGCTGTTACCCTGTTCGTTCACGTTCCCTCCGAACATTCCGCCGCCGTAGTTTGCAGCATTCACCAGTGGCCTGTGTTGCTCGGACTTTGAGCCGCTGCTGGAGGACGCGCTTCCGAAGCTTTTCAGCAGCGAAGCGGTGCTGTTGCTCGAAGATGCACCCATCTGAGCGGCTTTCTGAAGCAGTGCAGTTGCGGACATGTGAGACAGTGCATTGGCATTGACGTTTGAGCTGACAACGTTGTTGTTGTTGTTGTTGCTGAAGAGAGAAGGAGCGCTTGAGGTTGTGAAGAAGTTATTGCCTTCGTTGTTGTTGCTGGTGTTGTTGTTGGTGGTGTTGAAGTTTTCGGAGAATGAAGCATTGTTGGTGGTGTTTGAAAGGAAGGGAAGGTTGAAGGGTGAGTTGGTGTTGGTGAGGTGATCAGGGATCTGCATCAGTCCTTGTTGGAAGGGTTTGTTTTGGAGTAGCCCTTGTTGTTGGTCGGGGTGGTAGTTTTGGTTAGGTTCCATGAAGAAGGGTGGTTGTTGTTGGGAGGGTCTGAAGGGAGAACCTAGGAGATGGTCGAATTGGGAGGTTCTGGCGGCGGCGGCGCCACCGAGGCGGAGGAGTTCTGTTGGTTGGGTGTTGGGGTCTTGGATGTTGGAAATGTGAGAAGCAACCTGAGAAAGGTTCAGGGGGATGGTGTTGGCGGTGGTTCCGAAGAGGTGGGTGCCGATAGCGGCGCCAAGGTTCGGTGGCTGTCTTGCACTCTCTTGAGCAAGTGCATCGCAGAACGCCCTGTGGGTGATGAAACTGTCCCTCCTGCATTCAAACAACTAGTGGATTAATCCCACACTTCTTATGATATAGAATAGAACATTGAATTTTATGATTGATCACACAAAATATTCTGTCAAAAATGATGAACAGTTTTATACATATTGATTTTTAATCACAAAAATACATGTAATAAGTTAATTTATATAATATTAATTTTGAAAGTTATATAAAAAATTATTAACAATTTGTTAATAATGTCAAAATAACTAAATATGACCGGCCATTCAACCCTTACAATAATTGTTTTAATGTTGTATTTAGAATACATTTTAATCAGTTATCAAATAATGTTCAAGTTAATCTAAATTGATTTTCAATGTTTTGGAGGGTGTGTGTAAGTGTTACTTATATTATTACATGATTTTGAACTATTAGTCTTCCAAGAATCTTCACATGATATATAAGAAAATTTTGTTAATTTTTTTTTCTAGTTACTCACTTATATGTTAGTTGGAGAATTGATATTAAACTATCTAATAACTTTTTTATTTACCAAAGAAAATATGAATGGTTTGAGTGAATTAATTAAAAACAATTCAGAACAAGGAAAATTATTTCTGAATGGAAATTAACTTTGAAACCCATAAGTTACAGTTCTGTTGCCAAAATTTGCTGATGCTAAAAAATATTTTTAACTAAAAAATGAAAACATATATATATATA
>Ga0214542_1005621_pt1 | contig 23670 bp, 21 predicted proteins | sample CNSS1metaG_FD_160096 | JGI IMG/M metagenome (GOLD analysis project Ga0214542, IMG submission 160096) | Root nodule microbial communities from cowpea collected in UCLA plant growth center, Los Angeles, California, USA - CNSS1 | ecosystem: Host-associated > Plants > Roots > Nodule | place: USA...
TCTTTTATTTGCTTAGAGGCCCCTAAACTCTTTTATATAAGGGGTGCTCCTAGACATGTAAAAGGGTTGAAGATTTTGAAGTAAAAACACTCTTGTGTCTCAACCATTTGTGAGAGTTTCCTCCCTAGGGAGTGAATACTTTTAAGCCTTATCTTGCATAGCAAGTGGCGGCACACATCCACTCATCTTCAAGGTTTCCATGGCTTCTAGCCTAGCCTTGTAGTGGCGTGCTTCTAACATTTTTACCATTTCTTTCCTTTCCATTTTATGTTTTCTTCTTCCTTTAATTGTTCTTGGTTTTCTATGGTTTATGTGCTTTCATTTCCTTTTTGTTTGAATCAATCCATTATCTTCTTCTCTTGAGCTTTGTGAAAGGAACCTTCACATCTAGATAGCTTGCTATCTTAATGTCTAGTGGGGATTTCACTTAGTTTTCTTAATCAACTCACACCATATTCAAAAATCTAAAAAGGAACAAGATAATCCTTCATCAACAACAACCCTTGCCTGCTCACCAAAACCCGACAAGAGTCCACCCCGTACCTGCTCACCAAAACCCGGTAGGAGTGTTATTTTCCTTGAGCCTCACAAACACAACTCTTGTCTGTTCAACAAAACCCGACAAGAGCCCCACCCTTACCTGTTCAACAAAACACGGTAAGAGTGTCACTTTTTCCTAAGCCTCACAAGCAACATTCCCTGCCTGCTCAACAAAATCCGGCAAGGACATTGTTACTAAGCTTAAACATATAGAGTTAAGCATTAAAACTTAACCACAACACACCAATTACAACCGAAACGCGTCAACCTCACTCCCTAAGGCCCAAAAATCTTTTAAAAACTATTGCTCTAATACCAAATGTAACATCCCGTCAGGATATTACGGGTTTAAATAATAAAATAAAATAAGAAAATAAAAACTCATTAATTATAAATTCATTTTCCAAAAACGCGGGAAATTTCAAAACTTTATTTACTTCAATAATAATTTCAAAATCCTTGAATATAATTACTATTACCATTAACAAAAAGTCCTGTAATATTAATAATTACAACTGATTTGAAATCATAAAGACAATGTAAAAAACTTTGAGAGAATTTCCCCAAGATTAGCCCCGCTCCGGCTCTATGCCTCCTTCCCATCTTCCTCCACCTTCTTCCACTTTCCACCACTTTCCTCCATCTTCCTCCCTTTCTCTCTCTCTCCACCTCTTTGCAACTCAAACCACCTTCCAAACACAAGGTTAGTCACCCTAAACCGAAAACCAAAAAAGCTTTAAATGGTTTGAATTCAACAACTTTATTTTCAATACTTGTAATTGATAGGTGGAGGAAAGTGGAGGAAAAAATAACAAAGAAATGATAGGTTATAAGATAAGAAATAACCAATATTTTGACACGTAATACCTTCTAAATGACGTTAATATCAATTTATTGAAAGAGACCAGATTGAATTTTTTTTAGATAAAAATAAAGACTTAACTGAGTTTAAAAAAATGTAAAAACTTAATTGAGTTAAAAATAAATATAAAAATCAAAAATTGAATAAAAGACCATATTATTAATTAAACCATTAATAAATCGCTTTGGATAATTATTGGCTGATGATTAGGTTACACCGGAATCTTTTATTACAATGCAAGAAATAATAATTGCTAAAATCCATTTTTAAAGAAAAGAAAATAGTTATATTGTCTTCTATATTTAGTTAAAATTATAAATACAATGATTAGTTATATTTTAATGAGACGACAATAATTAGTTATTTATATTTTTATGATTTATTTGTTAAATCTACATGTATTTCAACAGGTAAGAAATTCAAAAATTAGTTATACCATGGGACTAATCTTATTTTCCTACTGAATCATATTATTGGTCTTTAGGACACCAATAAATTTTTTTTTTTTTTTTAATTAAGTCACGTGATATTAGAAAATTTTCCCCACATTAACGAAAGTAGTTCGGGTTTGGCATGACCCGGCTTGAAAAAAAAAAAATAACAGTAGCTTCTTGAATCTCATTTCACTTGTCACGCGTCAGTAGCAGTCGCTAGTCGGAACCCGCAAGGTCTCATTCCGATCACACTTCACCACTCCACACAACTCAACGCAACTTTCAATTACATAATTACACCACCATTTATCACTTCACAAACTCAGCTTGATCTAATTCATTATTGTTATTATTATCATCATCACCATTATTCTTGTTCCTATTCGCATTTTCAATTCTCAATTCTCCTTCTTCCTCGCGCAGAACATGAAGCTGCGGCTGCGAATCCTCCTCATTTCTCTGTTGTTGTGCGTCCCATTTTCCTCCTCTTCGAAGCCCAAGGACCCGTTCCTTGGAATCGCTCCCGAAGGTTCCTTCCCCTTGCTCCGCGCAATACTCATCGCTATCGTTTCAATTTTATTTGCATTTTGACACTTCTGCGGTGTTTATGTTTCTACTGAACAGATGACAAGTATTATAGAGCTTCCGATGTTATAAGATGTAAAGATGGATCCGGAAAATTCACCAAGGCGCAGCTCAATGATGATTTTTGCGATTGCGCTGATGGCACCGATGAGCCGGGTTCTTATTATTAATTTTTTTGCGATTTGGTCTATTTAATTCATATAGGATTATCTGGTGTTCTCAATTTTCGTTGTTTTATTTTTTTTTCTTTCACTTTTGGGGCAGGTACATCGGCGTGTCCGGCTGGAAGATTTTTTTGTCGGAATGCAGGGCATTCTCCTGTTGACTTGTTTTCATCCAGAGTGAATGATGGAATATGCGGTGAGCATGATTCGTGCATCTTTCAAATTTTATAGTTGTATTATGTAATTCCTACGGTGTAGTTATAATAAATGCTTAAGCTGAAAAATTGAAACACCGTTAAAAGGGGGATATTGATACAAGAAAAATATCCGAACTGGGTAGATGTGCATGAGCAAGGTCCTATTAGTACAGATTTAGAAGGTCGTCTTGACGCTGTTGATTATGCATTTATGGTTTACTCTTCAACATGCCTTTTGATATATAAGCTAATCATTTTCTGTGCATATAATTTGAACTTATGGGGATGGTTTTTTATCTTGTTATTGTCACTGGTATTATTCAGGGAGTTCATAATGTAGTAGTATGTGGCGAAGTGATTGGAGATGCTAGTGGAGTAAAAATGACAGTTGATACAGTTATTCCCTCTGTATTTTATATGTGTAATATAATTTTAGCTACATTTAGTATTTTCAAGGAATTTTAGGTCTGTTACCATGCAACGGACATGATGAGTACGGAGAGCACACCTTATGTTTTCATCCTTTACTAACATTGTGCATTTGTAGATAACTCCTGGAAATGTTTTCCTTTGTTATAGATATTGAATTCATTATTATTTTTGTCTATAAAGTTAAAAGTGCTGTTGTCCAATACCTTAGTAATCTGTAGTTTGGATTATTAGACTTGTGTGCTTTGTTAATCTGAAGTAATTGGTTTTACACTCCTGTCTTAATCTGTAGATTGCTGTGATGGAACTGACGAATATGATGGTAAAGTAAAGTGTCCAAATACCTGCTGGGAGGCTGGGAAAGTGGCTCGAGATAGACTGGAAAAAAAGATTGCAACTTATCAAGAGGGTGTCAAATTGCGAAAGCAAGAAATTGAACAAGCTAAAGTGGCTATTGAGAAGGATGAGTCAGAACTTTCACAATTAAAAAAGGAAGAAAGTATACTTAAAGTGATTGTAAAACAGCTAAAAGGTATCTCTTTTTGGTTCCATCCTGTTATTCTGAATTTTTTCTAAATATAAATATAGTACATGGAACTCGGGTTGAAGAATTTTGATCTTAAAAATAATGGTCATTGAAAAAAATAAAGGAAATGTGTCTAATGTTCTTGTGGCTAATTGTTTTCAAATATGACCATCCCATGATGGAAAATATTACAATGATATAAAGAAGGTATTAATCAAATTCAAAGAGATCCTATGATTCTAATTAAGAATTCGTTTGGTCCTTATGAGAATAGCCCTTAAGTTGGCAAACTTTTACGTTTACTATTCATTACACTTATTCAGATCTCAATAATTAAAAATTTGCAACTTGACAAATTAGAAGAAACTTTTCAAGTATTTAACTATTATTTAATGGACGAAAACCGGAAAATTTATCAAACTGATCTATCTATTAACATCATTTTACTAATAGGTTTATTTCTAATTGGTAGGAGACACAAGTGATTGTGGACAAATCTACTTAGGGATGCAAGAATGCATATAGTGTTATGTTCAGTTTGAAGTGTTACATGCCTTTATTGGTTCTGCAAATAACCTTTTTATGTATAAATTAGGGTTGTAGAAATGCATGTGATGTTACATTCCTCTTGAAGTGTTAAATGTTTTTATTGACTGTAAAAAACCTATTGAATGTATAATTTGAGTACAATTAGCAAGTGTGTAAGATACTCTGTACCAACTGTCTGTTTAGTTACACAAATGATCATCATCTGAAACCAGATCACATTATCAGTCTGTTTAACATATAGGAAGTTGAAGATTTTCATTTGACATTTCTCGAATTGTATTATTGAGGAGGGGATGGCATTTTGTGTTCTGAAAAGTAAACATGATAATGCATATTTAACTACTAAGTTTACAGATTTCATGCTATGTTTATAGCATATGTAATTTTGATCAGGGAGAAAATGGAATATACAATTTATTTTTGGGAAATTTTTTGTTGTGTAGCAATTTTCTATCCTATCAATAAAATACTTTCTTTGATAACTAGCTTTTGCTTCCATTGCAGATCATAAAGAACAAATAGAGAAGGCAGAGGAGAAAGAACGTTTACAGAAAGAAAAGGAAGAGATGCAGAAAAAGGAGTCTGAGAAGAAGGCTGATGAAACAATAGATAAAACTGATGAAGATATGGGGAATAAAAATGAAGCTGGAAAGCATTCGGAGGTAGAAGATAATGGTGTAGAAAATAATCATGATAAAATAGAAAATCTAGAGGGTTCTCATGCAGATCAGGTTTAATTGCATTTTCCTTGAAGTTTGCAGAACTTGACTGTACAATTAGATGCACCACACTGAGGAGTTTTAATTTGACTTTTGAATTCATTGATCTCTTATTAACCCTGTATTATCCTTAGGTTTAATTACATATGCAGATCAGGTTTAATTACATATGCGTGCTATAGTGATTTTCCTGATCTCTTATTAACCCTGTATTATCCTTAGGTTAGTTAAGCTATGAGTATTATAAAAAGAGTAACCTTGTCATGCTTCTTTATGCAGTGACCCTACATCTAAATAACATGCAAATATGTTGTTTAAGCAAGAAAAAATAATTTTATTGCTATTCATCTGTACTATACTTATAAGCAATGGTGGAAAAACAACTAATAATGATTTCTTCCCACCGTGAAGCAGATTACTTCATCTTTCTTATCCATTATTCCTTCACTTGTGTGTGTGTTTGTATGTGAATCACATTTGCATGTGTGTGATCTTGAACTATCCTATCATGTGGTGGTGGTTTAGTTCTTCTATTTATTATCCCATGCTTTCTTACAGGATGAAGCAGGAAAGAAATTAGCAGATGTACTTGATAATGATGATCGAGACAGAGATGCTCCTGGAACTGAAGGATCTTTGCATAATATAGTGGAAGAAGAGGTGAGTATAAATTTTGCATCTTTTTTTCGTTGGAGTTTTTGTTAATGTAACATTTTCTGCCAAACACATAAGATTTTTAAGGCCTTTTAGCATTTTAATTTGTTTTTTCTCTTAATGTAGAATGCAAAGAAATCCAATGAAGAACCTGTTGTTAAGTCTGAGGCCAATGATAAGGTTGGAAACGAAGTGTCCTCTGATGAAAACGTCAATAAGGTATGTCTCTAGTCCATGCTCAATCTCATGGTATAATTGGAGTTTACTCTTATCTTACATTCATCTTATAGTTACACATTTCTATTGATGTATACTATTTGGTTCTTGATATGATTAGCTCATAAACAAGTATTTCTGTGTTCTTTCATTCATATAAGTTATTGTCTTGTAACTTTGCCATAAGAAATCATTATTCTGAGACAAATATAGCACCTATACATCTCATGAGAAACGGTTGAAGTGAGACACAGTGAATTGTCTCACAACAAAGTGATTTTATTTCCAGAACAGTCACTTGGTTATTTTTGTAGTAATTGATTTACCAATAATTACAATATCTAGGGTACTACAACAAAGACTGGAGAACATTTCTGGTAGTAAATGGTTTCACTGCCTTTGTTTTCAAACATTTGGATACAAAGGAACATTAGGGATGTTTTTTCAGACCTAAAAATATTGCTTATTGAAAGATTAAAATGTAAAAGTTGAGATATGAAACACCACTCCCTCTTGTGCTGATTCTAATCCTTATTTCAAGCATGAATATTTCTGAAATTATGGGGTTTTTGGTATTGAGGCAGGCATTCAGAGACGAGAGTCCTTACATAATGTTACACTTGAATTTAGAGTATGGCCAAAAAATCTTTGAGTTATCCTTCAGCTGACATATTATATGTATATGAACAAAATAAGAAGAGTACAATACAATGAAAGTGCTACGGTCATTGACTTTTAACTCTAAAAAGAAACATCCAAAAGGCAAGCTTTATAAAAGCCATACAAAAAATAATAAATAACTATTTAACACTTCTCCTCAAGCTGGGTTATATAAATTGTATGTACCAAACTTGGAACTTCTATATTGAAATATTGTCCCTCTTAAAAACTTAGTCAGAATGTCTGTAAGCCGATAATTAGAATTGATAGATTCATTATTTGTTATAAAAACAGAATCAGATTATTGCAAAATATCAGCCCGAGATATGAGAGAGTCATTTTTGAACGTTGGTTCCTTCCTTCTGCAAGCCACAGTAGTTGGGTTGGTTGCAAATATTTCCACTGCAAGTCAGGGATTTTTCTCTCATGTTAAACCCTTCCTATACTATACCTCTATACCTATAAATAGGTACCCCTTTCTTCATCCAAAAACACACAACTCGAGCTCTCTTCTCTCTCTCTCTCTCTCTCTCTCTCTCTCTCTCTCTCTTTCACTTGTTATTTTTTCTCTCTCTTTTCTTCCTTTTAGTAAAATCCTGGGTTATTTATTCTTTAAGAAATTTTCTTGCTAGTTTTTGAGTATCTTGAAAAATCCGGGAAGTTCCTGTTGTATCCTGGGGGACTTGTCCAACACACCGCGGATAAGTCCTTAAAAACAATGAATTTACATGCCTCAAGAAGCTTACTCTATTCATGATTTTAGTCAGCCTTTACAACAGTATTAAGTTCCTTGGACATTAGTCTCTTTCTAACAAAATGACAATCAATTTCTATGTGTATAGTTCGCTCATGAAATATTAGATTGAAGGCAATATGAAGGAGCTTGAAGGAGTTGTTTAACCCACATAAGTTTACATTAGCCAAAGCTATAGATCTATATTCAACCTCAGTGTTAGATTAGACAACAACACTTTGTTTCTTGCTCTTATATCTTGTGGTGGATCTCCTCTCAAAGGAACAACCAGCTCAATATACATCAGAATACCTAAGATTTGAGTATTTTTCTTTTCTTCGTACAATACTATCTGTCTTTGGAGCCTTTTCCACATTCGAAAATGTGAATCACAATATTTCAGTGGTCAATGTAAGATTTGTATGAATTGAGGAGCAACCCTAACTCCATAAGTAATAGCAAGATAAATGATTTTTTCTACTAGTCTTATATACCTATCTAGATTTGAAATAGTTTCACCCTGGTCTACCAGGGCTATCAATGGGTGTGTAATTCTGGACCTTGGCTCCTCCAATCAAGAGCATATTTTTTTTTTTTTCTTTGTGAAATAAGAATACTTTCCTTTGATTGAGCCACTTCAATTCCAATGAAGTATTTTAGATAAGCCAAGGTCATTGGTCTGTCTGAAAATGGCTAAATAAGTGCTCTTTTAGTTGATAAATCCTAGTTGCATAATTCCCTGTAAAAACTATATGATTAACATAGATTATTAGATAAACACACTTCCTAGAGGAAACTGATTCAAAGAGTAGCAGTTCTAACTGTGATGGTAATCTATTGCAATTCTTGGAATCAGAAAGAAGTAAAGAAGGTTCAGTAATCAATAATCATACCCTTTGTAGTGGAGAAGAAATAAAAAATGAAGTGAGATTAGCCAGAGAAACAAAGATTTTGGTGGAGGAAGAAGTGGATGCATCAATAGAGTGAAGATTATGGGCTATGAAGATCAGTTTCTTGATAACCCTATTATAGAGTTAACTGATAATAAAGTTGAAGGTGGACATGCAACCAAGCATAATATTTTTCCCAAATTCAGATTTCCAGACTATGAATCAGAAATCATTGTTGGACCTAGATTTATAATGTATGTGGTTGGAATATCAATGGCATTGGAATCTTGGAATTTCAACTTACTGGGTGAGCCTTTAGCATTAAACTTCATTGAATCTATAGATGACAGCTTGGCAATGAAGCCAATGTAGAAGGAATGTTCAGAAGCTGTTGTTGTACAAAATCCACCCTTATGCCCATCACCATCTATGCCTCCAGACCTGAATTTGCAAGCAGTGGCCGCTGGGTTTCCTTCCTGTGGCAGAAAAGTATCACAGTGCTTTCGGGAGAGCAGATGAAGATCATGGTGATGAGGAAGACCCATGGGATCAAGCTTCCACTATTTCCACCTCTTGGACAATGTTGATTTTAGGAGTGTGTTGTTAGGATATAAGGAGAAGAGAAATAAAGTTAGAATATTAATGAGTTAGTTTCTTGAGGAGTTATTTATATATAAATAGGGGAAGGAGAGGAGAGAAAAAAATGTTAATTTTGTAAATTGAGCATTAGCTTTGTGACGGGCCCTTGGTGGAGAGAGTATTCTCCTATTTCTTGTTCTTTTCATTCTATTTAATAAAACCTTTCTTTTCTTTCCCTTATAAATTTTTGGTTCCTAACACAATGTGTTTATACGTTTAGAAGTCCTTGAGCTCTAATCCTCATTTGTACAAATTATTATCCAAACAAAATAAGGAAACATACTTGAGATATTTTAAAAAATATGGAAAAATAGAGAAACTAATCCTAAGAGATAATCTTCGGGATACCCTAAAATATTCTGAGATACGATGTATACATTATTGGATACTCTATAATTCTTGGATACTTTAAGATATGATCAAGATATAAGTGGATATTATCATCTATTCTAACATATTATCTTACTTTTTTGGGGGTTAAAAAAAATTAATTTGGTTTTTGCTCATGTAATGTTTCTATTGCTGCCCTGAACTCTTTTTCTTCTGCCTTGGCTCATACCATTTTAAATATATACTTTTAGCAAATGTTTTGGCCAAACAGTACTTTTCAGGGCATGTTAGTAGGAAAATGTATATTTATTAGCCACAGGGGATGCTAGATCACACCTGCAATAAAATTATCACTTTGTTGAACAAATGGTCTTTATATGTCCCTTAGTTATACTCTGGTCTTTCTATAAAACTCAAGCACTCAAAATCCCTGCTGCTCTTGAATTTACCCATCTTTTTGCCTATCCATATAGAGAGGAGTTTGTACATTGATTCAGTTTAAACCTCTCTCCAAATCATCAATTTGGAAGTTTTGAGCTCCCTCTTTCATCAAGATTTTGGACTTTGGCTGGTTACATTCTGAGGGAATAGTCATTTCAGGCTTTTTGTTAAATGCTGGGTGTGTCCTGTTTGAGCAGTTACTAATGGTTTATTTTAATGATTTTCTGAAATAAGGAGGCTGCTAAAATTTTTAGCAGTATGCAGTCAATGTAGTCTTTTGTGTATTTGGATGAAAGTGCTGACATCTTAAAGCTGTGTTTATTTGCCTTTAAAATTCTGAGTTGGAACCAATGTTGTTAAATGATCATTATAGCACCATCATAATGATATAGCTATGCGTTTTTCAACACTCTACATAGGCCGCATTGGCATGTTTATATGGCAGATATTTGGCCGTCTGCCTTCCACAATTGATAACCTTTGTTGGAGCAATGGTTAATGCATCTATTGATGTTCTACTCAATCCAATTGCAAGGGAGTTGCCTTAGCGAGACTACTCTAATACTAAATGAGATCCATGTCTCCACTGCTGGGATCATCTAACGTCAAACATAAGCCACTAACCACTAAAGTAAACAGGATGGCACATAAACCAAATACTTAGGCTTGCCTTTCACAATCTTAGACAAAGTAGTGGTTACAATCAACCAAAGATCCATCCATCGTCTCTTTAGAAATCTTCCCATCATTAGAAATCATAATATCATTTTTAATCTACTACATTCGTTGAGATCCCTATCAACTAAATGTGAGATCTTTTGGAAGAAATATCAACCACTAAATAAACATCAACGAGAATAAAGGATCCGTTTTTCTATCTTCCCATTTTTCATGAAACTGATAGTTTAGCTTACTATATACAATCACATTAAAACTTGCAGTCAAGAGACAGTCAGCAACCCACCTGTGTAGCACTCAAGACCTTTTTGTTTTCTAGAAAACTTTATATGATCCTCCATAACTCACCCAATCATGAACAATCTCAAATCCCTACCTAATAACTGTGTAGAAAATAATGACTGCACCTAGGGCAATTATTCTGTCTATGTTAGGAGGTTGAGTGTTAGATAACCCTTGCACCTAGTAGTAGCTATGATCATTAATCAACCTTTTGTATTTGCGTTTCATATCTATAAATATGAGGAACATGAGAAGGCTCATTTAAGCCCTCAAAATATTTTCACTATTTAATCTCAAGTTGGTATCAGAGCGGGTCGATCCTGCTCTGGTTTCTGTCTCATTTGGTCCGCCACCATCCGTCACCGCTGTCTGCAGCTGACCACCATTAGTCACCGCCCCTGTCCGCGGCTGACCACCATTAGTCACAGCCCCTTTCTGCAGCTAAGCTCAATTCATCTCTTTCTAGAACTACCCACTGTCCTTTTGAACTATCCAACACTGTCAAACAACATTTCCCTCTGTCCATCGCCATCCGTTGCCGTCCGCCGTCGCAGTTCCGTCGGGAAACCACCGGATCTGGACTGCCTCTCCGAGCGACAGCCAACCCTGCCGGTGCCGAAGGCAGACTCCACGCGCGTCATTTTTGTCCATTGCAGCCAGGCGCATGTCTTCATCGCGCCGCTGTTCAGTCGTCGATTCGTCATCGCGCCACCTCCATAGCTGTCCCCGCAGCCTCCTCTACCCGTTTTGACCTTCAAAATTTCGTTCCGGTGAAGTCCAGACGCAACCCTTACGAAAATCTCCCTAGGGCATTCAAAAATCTTCACTGTTTTCTGTAGCTCCTCTCTATTTTTTTGCTCCCTTGCTCAGATATGGCCACTGGAAGTACTGAGAGTGCTATTTCATTCTCTGGAAGCCCCTACATTACTTCCGAGAAACTAAATGGCCAAAATTACTTATGTTGGTCCGCTGCCATCGAGATGTGGTTTCTCGGTCAAAGACATCACAACCACCTTGAGAAAGATGGCAGCCACGTACCTACTGAAAAAGCTAAACAGTGAAATAGGCAGATTTCCAACTATTTGCTTTGTTGTGGCAGTCGGTGGAACCACGACTTTTGATGTCCCTTTGAGCCTTCAAAACATGTCACTCGTTTTGGAAGAGAGCTCGGAATTTTTGTGCAAATGATATCCAACGTCTCTATGATTCGGCAAACAAGTTGGCATCTCTAAGAATGACCAACCATGATATGATCTCCTTCATGAATGAAGCTCAATTTGCTGTGAAAGAACTGCGCATGTTCTTGGAAGTCGACTGTTTAGATGAAATGAAGAAAAAGCTTGACAAGTACTACATGGTGATGATCCTCCGCACTATACACCCAAATTTTAATCATATCAGAGATCAACTTTTGACCTCTCATGAGGTTCCTTCCATGGACACCTTGATCACACGCATGGTTTGTGTCCCAACTCCTGAAACTCCGGAAACTCTTGCTGTAGTGGAATCATCTGTCATGGTCGCCGCTTGAGGAAGTAGAGGACGTGGAACTAGAGGAGGCGGACGTGGAAGTCGTGGGCGTCCTCAATGCACGTATTGTAAAAGGATGGGTCACACCCAGGAAAACTATTACTCTTTACATGGTTTTCCTGCCAAAACATTTAATGTCTCCCAGACTGATACTACTGAATCCAAGTTCACCGAGGACGAGTATCAAGAGTACCTACTACTCAAGTCCAACAGCTGGCACATACATCTCAAGCTCCAAGTACATCAACAACTTGCATCTCTCAATCCATGGAAGGTCACAATTCATGGGTAATTGATTTTGGTACTTCTGACCACATTTCTGGTAATACCTCCTTGTTCTCAACGATTTCATTTCAAGAAAAATCTCATTTTATATAACCCTTGCGAATGGTTCTTAAACTTCCTCAAAGGGAGTCGGTCAAGCCATCTTGTGTTCTTCCCTAAATCTAAAATCCGTCCTTTTTGTCCCTAATTGTCCCTTCAATTTAATTTCCTTAAGTCAAGTAACCAAAACATTGAATTGTTCTGTAACCTTCGATAATAAATCTTTTGTTATACAATATCGTGGTTCGTGGAGACAGATTGGAGAACAATATGAAGCGGGCGGATTATACCATTTTGGATCTCGTCCACGAGTGTCATGTGTTGCAACTTTCAATCCTAAAATGTTACATGATCAGCTTGGCCACCCTCATCTATCCAAGTTAAAGAAAATGTTTCCTGAACTTAGTGGTCTCCAGACCTTAGAATGTGAGTCATGTCAACTAGGCAAACATGTTAGATCTTCCTTTCCTAAAAGGTCTCACTCAAAGTGTACTTCTAGTTTTTCTATCATCCATTCTGATATCTGGGGACCTAGTCGTGTCTCATCTTTTGACTTTAGGTATTTTGTTACTTTCATTAATGAATATTCGAGATGTACTTGGGTTTATCTAATAAAAGATCGTTCTGAATTGTTATCCATCTTCACATCCTTTTTGAATGAAATCAAGAATCAATTTGGTCAAGTAATCAAAATGTTAAGAATTTACAATGCTAAAGAGTACTTTTCATCTGCTTTTTCTGCCGTTTTGAGTTTCCATGGTATCTTACATCAGTCCACTTGTCCTTATACGCACACCACAACAAAATGGTATAGCAGAAAGAAAAAAAAGACACTTGGTTGAAACTGCTCGTACCCTTTTGCTTGGTGCCAATATTCCAATTCAGATTCTTCTCCATCGTCTCTTGATATCACGACTCTTAGTGAAGGTGATTTAGGTTGGCCCATTGCTCTCAGAAAAGGTACTCGTTCCTCTCGCAATCCACATCCCATTATAATTTTCTTAGCTATCACATATTATCGCCTTCCTATTGTTCATTTTTATCCTCAGTGTCTTCTGTTGTTATTCCCAAAAATGTGAATGAAGCACTTGATCATCCTGGATGGCGACAAGCCATGATTGCAGAGATGCAGGCTCTTGAAAGCAGTCATACTTGGGAGCTCGTGCCCCTCCCATCGGGTAAGAAGGTTGTTGGTTGTCGATGGGTGTATGCAGTTAAAGTTGGCCCTGATGCTCATGTTGATCGACTCAAAGCCCGATTAGTTGCAAAAGGGTACACTCAGGTTTATGGCCTTGATTATTGTGACACTTTCTCTCCTGTGGCCAAGATGACTACTATTTGTCTCTTCTTTGCAATGGCAACAATTCGTCACTAGCCGCTTCATCAATTGGATATCAAAAATGTCTTCATGATAATCTTGAGGAGGAAGTTTACATGGAGCAACCTCCTGGGTTTGTTGCTCAGGGGGAGTCTGGTATGGTGTGCAAATTGCATCGCTCTTTATATGGCCTCAAACAATCGCCACGGGCTTGGTTTGGAAAATTCAGCTCCATTGTTCAAAGATTTGGGTTAAGACGTAGTGAGGCAGATCACTCAGTCTTTTACTCACATGCCTCTCCTGGGAAATGTGGCTACCTAATAGTATATGTTGATGATATAGTCATTACAAGAAATGATATTGTTGAAATATCTCAATTAAAGGAGCACTTGTGTAGGCATTTTCAAACCAAGGATTTGGGAAGCCTTAAATACTTCTTGGGCATTGAAGTAGCTCAGTCTAAAGATGGAGTTGTAATCTCTCAAAGGAAGTATGCTCTTGATATACTACAAGAAACCGGTATGATTGATTGTAGACCAGTAGATAGTCCTGTGGACCCAAATTAGAAATTAACAACTGAAGAAGGTGAATTGTTCTCCGATCCTAAAAGACACAGGAGGCTGGTTGGAAAAGTTATTTATCTTACTATTACGAGGCCTGATTTATCTTTTGCAGTTGGAGTGATTAGTTAGTTTATGCAGTCTCCATGTGTTGGCCACTGGAATTGTATCATTCGCATTCTAAGGTACCTAAAAAAGGCTCCCGGGCAAGGGTTGTTATATGAAGATAGAGGAAGTGTTCATGTGTCTGGATACTGTGATGCAGACTGGGCATGATCTCTTATTGACAGACGATCGACTACTGGATATTGTGTGTTCCTTGGAGGAAACATTATTTCATGGAAAAGTAAGAAGCAAAGTGTAGTGGTCCGATCAACAGCTGAATATAGAGCCATGGCATCATTAACATGTAAACTTATATGGGTGAAGCAATTTCTTCGAGAACTTAGTTTCTGTGACATCCAGACTATGAAGATGTATTGTGATAATCAAGCTGCTCTCCACATTGCATCAAATCCAGTGCTTCACGAGAGAACTAAACACATAGAAATAGACTGCCATTTTGTTCGTGAAAAGTTGTTGGCAAAGGAAATATGTACTGAGTTTGTTGGATCAAATGACCAACTCGCAGATATGTTGACCAAGTCATTAAGGCCTTAGATTGAGTTTATTTGTTCCAAGCTTGGTACATACAATTTGTATGCTTCAGCTTGAGGGGGAGTGTAGAAAATAATGACTACACCTAGGGCAATTATTCTGTCTATGTTAGGGGGTTGAGTGTTAGATAACCCCTGCACCTAGTTGTAGCTATGATCATTAATCAACCTTTTGTATCTGCGTTTCATATCTATAAATATGAGGAACATGAGAAGGCTCTCTTAAGCCCTCAAAATATTTTCACTGTTTAATCTCAAGTAACAGAACTTTGTCTTCTTTGATGTTTGAACATCTTTCTCCACCTCATTCACTATTTGAGCTCATGAACCATGTTATAGGAGTCGGGAGTGTTTTTCCTTCCTGAGAACTGTCTTGGTCTTAGTTCATGCACTCTCTAGGTATTTCGGAATCCTAGCTGTAGTACATTGCACTTATTTGTAGTCATTGGTGTTGAATACAGTCATTATTACTCTTGAAGGTGACTACAATCTACTGTATGTAATGTGCCCCTTTGAATTCTTCAGATTTCAGCTCTTACTCTAAATCCTACACCGATGAGATTCTTTTCATTCTCAAAAAACTTATATATTTCATAGTGATAGAGATGTATTAAATTTTGCAATTTTCTTTCGCTTCTCTTTTCTGCTGGTTATTTTTTCTTTGTTGGCATATCTGTAGGGAAATGACGTAACTGAAAACACCGAGGGATTATCAAGGGAAGAGTTGGGCCGGCTTGTTGCTTCGCGTTGGACAGGAGAAAATACTGATGTCCAAAGTGATGAAACTGATACTAAATTAGACAAAGAAGATCTTCCAATGGAGACAAAAAAGGACGAATATGAAGGCTATGTTTCTGAAACTGATGATGAGAGCAACAGATATGATGATGATATCCACAAATATGATGATGAAGATGACGTTGATGAGGAATATCAAGAGGACGAGCATGATGATGACCTTAGTTCATATAAATCTGATTCTGATAATGAACCAGACTTATCAGGTTTGTTATAAATATTACATAATCTTTATCCAAGTTTGGTATTTAAATGGGGTTGTGATGAGATAGTTTAAATCATCTCATATGGTACCACAACAGATAATCCTTCTTGGTTAGAGAAAATACAGAAAACTGTACGAAATCTTTTTCAGGCTGTCAACTTATTCCAGGCTCCAGTGAATCAGTCAGGTAGATAATTAGCACTTTTTTCTTTTGCCTGTATTATCCATGTAGATGTAACTTAAGAGTTAAGCCTTTCTCTTTGGTTTCTTAGATGCTGCTCGTGTACGCAAGGAATATGATGAATCAAGTGCCAAATTGTCTAAAATACAGTCTAGAATATCAAGTCTGACGCAAAAGCTAAAACATGATTTTGGTTAGTCTGCCACTAGAACATTTGTCACTGTCATACATTTGAGTTGTAGAAATGAGTTACAAAATTGGCGTGAATAAACTGAAATAGAGCTTAAATATTACAGGCCCAGCAAAGGAGTTTTATACATTCTATGATCAGTGCTTTGAGGGCAAGGAGAACAAGTTACATTACATCTCCCTACCAGTTTATTTCTGCTTAACTCTACTTTTTTTTTTTTTTTTCTTAATGTGCGGTTTCTGGTGATGGAAATTTTGATTCAGGTACACTTACAAAGTCTGCCCCTATAAACAGGCTTCTCAAGAGGAGGGTTATTCCACCACCCGTTTGGGGTATGGTTTTAGGAACTTGCTGATAATTTTTGTTAGGGTACTATTCTTCAGTTCAGAAAAGGGGCAAACATCAATGGGTGAAAAGAAAGTTTTATTTCCTCCCTCTAAAGTGACAAATAATTCAATTTTCTTATATTTTGCAGTCGCTGGGACAAATTTGAGGATTCATACAAAGTAATGGTGTTTTCTAGTGGTGATAAATGCTGGAATGGTCCTGATCGGAGTTTGAAGGTTGTTTAAATGGATGTGTAATCATTTCTTACAGTTTTGTCAACATTTTTTTTTTGTAATCAGTCTATAATGATAAAATCTACTGTCTTTGGTTAGTTGCAGAATGTATTTTCGCCAGGTGTGGAAGTATAATATATTTTTTTTCATTAATAGCATTTTAATAGATAAATAGTGCCTTCTCTGTTTGGGACTGGGGAAACAGGAGCAGTCCAAATAAAAAAGGTGGATTTTTCAAATTATATTTTTTACTAAAATCATAGTTATTCAGTGGTGAAGATTCTCTACAGTTGTATTCAACTGCAGAGGATAGTGATCCCCATTTCCCTTTCCGTAAACCATTGTTTGTGACGATAGTAATAGTTATAGTAGTTAGCGTAGTTGCAACTGGAAACAGCTTCCAATTTGTTGACCCCTTATGATTTAATTGTTTTGTTTTTAACAGGTCAAGCTAAGATGTGGGTTGAAAAATGAGATTACTGATGTAGATGAACCAAGCCGTTGCGAGTAGGGATTTGTGTCTTGTCTTTCAATGCTATTACCACTGTTCTCGTCTCCTTTTCGTCAAATTTTTCTTTTGTGCTCCCTTTTTCTCATTGTTGTCTCATTGGCGTTATGACAGATATGTAGCTTTATTATCTACTCCAGCCCTGTGTCAAGAGGAAAAGCTAGAGGTACTTTTCTATACATGACATGATAACCGTGTGGTCCTTACCTCGCTATGGTATTAATGTCAATTGTGGAACTTTGCAGGAGTTACAACACAAGCTAGAGATATTGAATACGCAACAACCAGCAAACCATGATGAGTTGTGAACAACCGGGATGGATTTTAAAAGGTAACTTTACTAGGCTGTGACTCTTTTTCTTGAGACCTGAGTCCTGAAGTTGATCAATTTCATTTGAACAGGTAGTATGATGATCATCGTGTAACTGAAGTGGTGCCCTTAAGTTTTGTATGCTAGAGCTTACCCAAATTTGATATTGGGTGGGGTTAGGAAGAGGCTAGGAACATCTTTGACTAGGGATTGGTAATCCTTGTGGCTGTCCGAGTTGGCAACATTCTAATATGACTAATCCCATTGCACATTTTTCCATTGTTAAACTCAAATACGACGTGGTCTCTGCCTCGGCTTGAAATTGTCCATTCCATTACCAGAGGGTGGATATAAATACTACATGCAATACTAGACGGTCATAATTTCTTAAGCCAAATTTTGTTAGAATGAGTACTTTATTATCGATTTTAAGATTGATAAGCGGTTCCACCAATCATCATTATATACACTCATGTGATGCATAAAATTTGCATATTTTGTTTCTGTCCTCTTTAGGAGACTTTATATAGATCTACTATTAGGAATTTTCCTTTACTTTTTATTTTCTTCTCCACCTCCTTAAGATAAAAATGACTGACATGTCTAATATATTGTTGTTAGTTTAAGATTATGTGATATGAAATATGGTTATGAATTATGGAATTTTAAATATAATTTTGAAATTTAGAATATGATTTTGAATTATGTAATCTGAAATATAATTGCAAATTGTGAAATTTGGAATGATTATGTAATTTGAAACTATATTTTAGGTTCACGTTAGGATTATGTAATCTGAAACTATATTTTAGCCTATGTAATCTAAAAGTATAATTTAGACTGTAATTTATACCTGTAGGTTGGATTCTGGAATTGGAAATTATATTTTGGAATTTACAATGTATAATTTAAAATAGTTTTAGTTCATGTAATTTAGAATATACTTTAGAATTGCATAATTAAGAGAAATCCGAAGTATTATGGATTTTTTAACCTAAAATATAGTCTTGCCAGTTTTTTCAAATTATTTATGTGTAAATTGTTTTTAAAACAATAATGACAAATTTTTAAAAATAGTAAATTTGGATGCATTTTTTAATAAATTGTTCTTGAACTTGTCCAAGTATGTAGCACAAAAGGTTTTATTGTATTTCGTAAGGAGTGAGATATTTTATTTAAATAATGAATAGAGGTATTTTAGTAATGCATTATGGAGGTGTAATAAGAAAATATAAGAGTAGACGAAGAAAGGCTTTTGCTTCTTGCGTCCTGTTATTTTATTTAGTAAATATATCAAATTTACTAAATGTATGAAAATTTAGTATTAAGAAAAAAGCTTCCTCATTTTTTGTTCTCATTTTCGTATTATTTGTTGCCATTGGTTCTATTTTTTTTTGGAATATTTAAAATGATTCTCATTTTTGTATGTGTTTAATTTGCCGTTTAAATAAGTAAAGAAATATTGTATAGGTGGCAGCATTTGTATTACGTCTTTCATTTTGTTAATTACGTGGACTGTTTGTGTACAATAATGTGGATTAATTACAAAATTTGGGATAAAGAGGTGAGGTAGGGTTTTGAAAAGGACATGGTGGCCTAAAGAAAGTTCAAGAGTAGTCCTTCCATAATACCCAATTCCTCTGGGTGCCTTCATTACCTAGGTATATTATGCTCCCAATCTTCTTCCTCTGGTTGTAATCATTGGAGAGAACAGTGTTGTAGTACTTCCTGCGATGGTGGTGGTTCAACTAGAATTGGTTTAACCCCCATTTGTAACTGCGGAGATATGACAACTTTGAGAATGATAAGAACTCTTAAGAATATTGGTAGAAAAAATTGGGTTATCCTAATTACAAGGTGAGATTAATTGTACAATATGAATATTTTTTTCTTAATCAAAATTTGGTGTTATTTTGGGTTTGTTGATTGACATAGTGGTTGTTCTAACCAGAACAAAGCCCCAAATAGAATCACGTAAATCCTAAACCTAAATAAACAAAAAACACACAATAGAAATATTTAATCAAGATGAAACTACTAACCTCATCGATGATGAAAACCTGCAAAGTTGAAAACCAAATACCCAAAGTCACGTAAACCCTAAACCCAAATAAACAAAAAACACAGAATAAAAACGTTCAATCAAGACGAAACTACTAACCTTGTCGATGATGAAAACCTGCAAAGTTGAAAACGAAATACCTAGAGTCTTCCACAGGTGCCTCAACGAGTCCAATAATCGAACACCTTTGATAGCAAAATCCTATTCCCCAAATCCCCAATTACAAGATTTTCCCCAAATCCCTAAATTTAAAACTAATTTGTCCACCTTATTGTACACAAACAATCCACATAATTAACAAAATGGAATACGTAATACAAACAGTGCCACATGTACAGTGCTTTGTTACTCATTTAAACAATGTGACATAAAAAGACCAAATTAAACACAAATTACAAAAATGAGGACCATTTTAAATATTCCAAAAAAAATTAGGACCAACGACAACAAACAATGTGAAAATGAGCACCAAATAGGTATTTAAGCCTAAGAAAAACTCAAAAATACCCATCCTTAAATATTAATTCTATGAGTGGTCATGGATTGGATTTTTAATGATCCAATCTACATATGTTTTTATAGCAGAACTAGATTAAATTTTCTTAAAATCTAGATCCAAATATTTGGATTAAGATTAAAATCCAGATCAAAATATTTGAGTCAAGTTCAAAATATAGAATGCATTTTTAATAAAAGAAATTTAAATTGAGTTTTCTAAAACATGTGTTCTTAGGACCGACACCATTGAATTTGGCAGATTTTTTGTTGGGGCTAAGTCGGCCAAATTTCAGCATAGGATGAACTCGGATAACTTTCGGTTGTGGTCGACTCGGTAGAATTTTGATCGGAGATGGCCGAATTTTGGTCGAGGTCAATTCGATCGAGTATATACAAATTTCGATCAGGATCGACTCGGTAAAATTTGGCCACATACAACTGAATTTCGACTGAGGACGACATGGCCAAGTACGACCAAATTTTCGCCAGGGCCGACTCGGCAAAATTTTGGTCAGGATCAACTTGACTAGATTCGGCCGAATTTCGGTCGAGGCCAATTTTGCCTAATACGACCAAAATTTGGCCAAAGCTCACCAAGGCAAATTTTGGCCAAAGCTCACTAAGCCAAATATGGCCACATTTAGGCTAGGGCCTACTAGGCCAAATTTCGATCGCGACTAACTCGTCTGCACATGGACAAACTTTGTCTACGGTTGTCTTAGCCAAATACAACCAAATTTGGGTCGGAGACGACTCAACCAAATTTCGATCGGGGCTGACTCGACTAAAGTCTGTCAAATTTCGACCGAAGTCGACTAAGCTGAACACGGCCAAATTTTAGTCTCGACTAAATACGGCAAAATTTCATCTATTGGCGACTCACCCCAATGCAGTGAAATTTGGATCAAGGTCAACTCGGTCAAATACTTCCAAATTGGATCCATGGCCGGTTGGGCCAACTTTTGACCGAGGATGACTTGACTGAATTCGACCGAATACAACCAAATTTCATATAGGGCCCCGCTGACTCAGTCGAATACGGCCAAATTTGGGTTAGTCCATCTCGACCTTTAACCTAACCCAACTGAAAATTTAAATTGAAAATTTGGATTATTTATATTTGAAAATCTAAATTTAGATAATGAATATCTAATCCATAAAATATGTAAAATGTAGATCATATTGAAATTCAGATCCAATATAATGGATTTCAAATGGATTGAACTTTTAATAAAATGGACCTTAAATGGATTGGATCGAAACAAAAGTAGATCGGATAAAAAAATTGAATTTTTTGTCCACCTCTGATTCATATAATTCATATATGTTAAATTTGAATTTTAATAATTTAATTACATAAAAGTTAAATATTAATTTAATAATTTATTTTAAAATTCAAATTTAACATATATGAATTCAAATTGTGATTATATGAATTATTTATTATTATTATATAATTTATAGGTTAAAATACTCCGTTGGTCCTCTTTGTACCAAAATTTCAATTTGGTCCTCATATTTTTATTAGTCTCAAGTAGGTCCACATTTTTGTAAATAAGTATGAATTAGGTCATTTTCGTTAGTATGGAACAAACACCGTTAGGTAGGTGTCACGTGTCAGCTCCTCATTTTTTTGAATTTTATTTTATTTTATTTCTTTTGAAAAAATATTTATGCCATGTGTCACGTTTGTAATGTGCCACGTGTCAATCTATTATGGTGACACGTGTTAAATTATTATATGAATCTCAATTTGGTCCTCATATTTGTTAATTTGATTTGATTTTACTTTTATATAATGTTATGATTATTTTTTTATAAATTGATATTTTTATTAAATATTTTAATAATATTAATTGTATTTCATATTAAAATTTTAAATATATTTATTTTAATTTGTTATAAAATTGTTTAAAAATTTTACATTTGTAAGGCCCAGTTTTCTGCCCTAAAGTTTTAAGGGTTGCCTTTAAACTATTAGGCCTAAGGGCTGGCCCAAAGGATAAAACCACCCCTAAGTCTGCCCTAATTCACTCATTCTACGCTTTCAGAAATCTGCTCCCTTGGTGCTTAGAGTCGCAGCTGTCACTTTGTTAGGGTTTCGACGTCTAACCAAATTCAAGCCTAGCTCAACCTCGTTCTACTCACGTAAGTATTCCCCAATGCATAGCTTCCAATCTCTGGTCTTATTCTGTGGCCAATGTTAAGGTTCCTGTATTAAACCCACTTCTGTTCTTTTTCCAGCTGCATAATCCTCTCCTAGAGCTACGATGTTCCTCTATTAGGCGTCAAGGTCTTGTGCTAGCTTATTCCCAGGTAAGGGAAGCTAGAACCTCCTTGTCTGGTGTGATTGTGATTTGTGCCATTTTAGTTTCATGATTCTCGAGCTTGTGTGTTGTCATGGGTGCCTAGACTGTCTTGATTTTCTGTTTGGTATATGTGTATATGTGATGCAGGCGCGAACATTGGCGGGTACTGATAATCTCGCCTAAGCGAGCTTGCCTCGCCTAAGTGAGATGAGTAGAGGCTCGCCCAGGACTTTCCACGCGAGTTGTCGCTCAGGCGACCAAACCCTTGTTTTGAGCAAGCTGATGTCTCGCTCAGGCGAAGGGGGTCTCGCCTAAGCGAGACTGCGTATGAGGCTACTGTTCTCATTGTCGAGCTCTCGCCTGAACGAGAGTTCCTCTCGCTTGAGCGAGACCCTCCAGCCTGAGCGAAGAGCTGGGCGAGGATGCGTCCTGAGTTGGTTTTCTCTCTGTTCTTGGATGTTTAGCATGTGATTGATTGGGTTATTGTATAATGGCATGATGAGGATGATTATGCATGATTAGGAGAGGGTTATATGTGGTGAATTGTGAGTTGGGCATGATCTTTATGAGTTATTGATGAAGGATTGACCCCAACCAAGGATGAAGGCACATGCTTAAGAAGACTAAGCATGTTTAGAAAAGAAGTTCACTAATCCTTCATCCCTTTCATTTGTGTTTGTTATTTTTGATTCCCTAAGTTGACTTAGTTGAATCAACTTTAGTTGACTTGTTGACCTTTGACTTGGTTTGACTTGTTGACTATAGTTGACTTGACTTAAGCCAACATGCTAATCTATGTTTATTTGCTTTGTAGGTTAATTAGGAGTAAGAAAGCAATGCTAGGTGGCGCGTGGTGATTGGGGAGCATAAATGATGTGGATGAGAGAGTAAAGCAAAGGCATAAAGCATAAAGTAAAAGGCATAAAACAAGTGTACTTATGTACCTTTGGTCTCCTTTGTTTTTAGCACACTTTAGCCACTTTTTGGAGACATATGAGACACATTTTTTGTCTCCTTTTGTGCTAGAACGAAATTAGCCTTGCACACACCATAGTTGGCTCTTTTGTCTCTCATTTTTGTAACCTTATTTGACCTAGGTTCTAGAAGCTAGGGTTAGGTTTTTGTAGAGACAT
>Ga0214542_1005622_pt1 | contig 23668 bp, 9 predicted proteins | sample CNSS1metaG_FD_160096 | JGI IMG/M metagenome (GOLD analysis project Ga0214542, IMG submission 160096) | Root nodule microbial communities from cowpea collected in UCLA plant growth center, Los Angeles, California, USA - CNSS1 | ecosystem: Host-associated > Plants > Roots > Nodule | place: USA...
ATACATTTACTCATATGATTCATTACTCTTTATGGTAAATATTTGTATTAACTAAGTTGATTTGTTTCCTTTATGGATTACATATTGTATCTATAAATAGGACTCTTCCTATCAATAATAATACATATATGAGTTACTCCCTTATTCTCTCGTTCTCTATTCTCTATTGTTTCTTCTCTTCTTTATTATCTATTATTCTCTCTATTATTCGTTTTATTTCATAACAGTGTTGTAATTATAGTATAATTATAAGTATTATATTAAAATGAAGAATTTGATAATATAATAAAATTAAATAATATTTTTTATTGTTTATTTTTTTTATGGTAAAGTGATGGATATAGAAAGTATAAATAATACCAATAATAATAATATATATAATAATAAAATTAAAAAACAATAACTAGATATGAATTTGCTTATTTTAAAGGAAAATTACTTTTTACAGAGTTTTTTTTTGACAAACTTTTAATAATATCGACATGCTAGTACTTTATTAGATGAAAAAAATGTTTGATGTGACTTATAAAGAAAACTTTGTCAAACTTTGTTAAAGTATCATAGTCCTATTTTAAATTATAAAATTGACATAATAGTTGATTAGTGATATTAAGTGAAATAATATCATTATATAATTAAAATTTGTAATTAGAGTTTTGAGTTATATATTTTAAAGTGAAATGTGTATGCATAAATTATTGTTAAAGTAAGATGTAAGTATAGTATGAAATATGATTTCGTACAAAATAAAAATAACATGAAATTGATGTTAAAATATGTAAATAAAAGCAAATACAAATATAAATAACAAAAAAGAGTAAAATATATTGAAAGATATTGAGAGATGTAATAATCAAATAAGAATGAAATAGAAATATATTGTGAAATGAAATGCAATCTCTATTAAGAAATTTAAAGTAACATTTAAAATTTTCAAAACAAAATACATGCAATTATTTTCGATGTAGACAATGAATTTATAATAATTAATTATGCCTTAATTTCAAAAGGACGATAAATCCATTAAAGATGAATTTTAAATATTTGTGAGATTTGTTTGTTTCATATTATTACCACGTTGCCACACCATGTTGCCACAGAAGGTAAAACAGTGGAAGAAGGGTTGAGAACAAGTAATTTGAACTTTGTGGAGACATTGTAACCATTATTACAATGTTTTTTCCATTGACAGTGGTAGGTTTCGTATGCCACCACCTCCTACATATTGGCAATGTAGAAAGTAAAGAAAGAAAGATAGGAGGAAATGAATGGAATATTATTCGATCTGTATAAAATGTTATAAGAGATATACTATATATACATATAAAACTAATCTTAAAAGTCACAAATAAATAGATTTTTGTTAATATTGTCATAATGCTATAACTAAATACATTGAAAGTTTATTGAAAGTTTATCAAATAAAAAATGAAATGTAAAACAAAATGGAGCTTGATAAATATATCTACAATTTGTAGAGTCGAAGGAACAAATAGTAAATATATAATGCCAAGTTGAAGATGATGACAATTAAAATGATGATCTATTTAAGAATGATCAATTTCCTCAAAATTCTTTCCATCGCTTTTTATATATTCTTCATTACATTCATTTTCTTCATTCACATTTATAAATTTTCTTCCCTACGTTTAAACAACATTTATATATGTGATTTACTTTAGTGTTGTTTAAAGCAAAAAAAAAGATGTTTTTTTTATTCAGTAATGATATTTTAACAACCAACTTTTCACAACTTCTTTCACTACCTGACGTGGCAGTGAGAGATTTTAATTTTTTTTTTTAAAAAGTCACGTAATGCTACTGTTTGAAGGAAAGCATGATTGGTGGTTTGAAGAAGTTACAGAAGTGAAATAGAAACAAGTGAGAGAGAGAAGCAGCGTGAGAGAGAGAAGTAGTGGTTGAAGTGAGAGAAGCGAGAGAGAATGGGGTGAGAGAGAATGAATGAGTGAGAGAAGGAAGTGAGAAAAGGCAGAAAGGAGTTACAGATCACACAATGGAAGTGGTTGCAACAGCGGTGGTGAGCATTTTGCCGTTAAACCATCTGTAGGTATCATTTTCATGCTTGCCCACTACTTTTCCGTCCTCCATGTCGTTTCGTATGTGTGTTGTTGGTGAGCCCTGTAATTTTCTTCTTCATCCATGCCCGTTGCTCTGTTTCGTGGTCATCCCTTTCTGTTTTTGTGGAGCACAAAATTTTTTGGGTTAACCCACTCCGATAAATTTGTTGATGTTTGTGGAAAGAATTGATTTTTGTTTCCATTTTTGGTTAGAGTAAATTTGTGATAAAGTTTTGAATTTTTTTTTTAAATTAGTGTTGTTGAAGAGGTAAGCAAAGTGATTGTTGAAAATTTATGCTAACCTGTTAATATATAAGTGCTAAGTCAAGGTACTGAGTTTTGCACAGACTTTGCAGTAATGAATTGGAAATGAATATTTAAAATGTTTGCACAACAGAGTTGTAAGTGAGGTAATTGATTTTGCAGATATCATGATTGGTTCAAAATTATGTTAAGTGGGAAAATAAATATTTGGTGTGCTAAAGCATGCTTACATGTTGGCACATATGATGTCCATTGTTGTTGCATTTCTTGATAGGTGATATGGATTGCATTTATTGTAAGCTGTTATAATATAAGTGATAACATATTTGTTTGTAAGTGCTAACCTATCAGTTTATTATTGGTAAGGTATCATTTTTTAAGTGTTAAGCTTTCAGTTTGTAAGTGCTAAGGTGTGAGTTTGTATGTGTTAAGGTATCATTTTTGAAGTGGTAAGGTATGAGTTTGTAAGTGCTAACCTATTAGTATGTCAATGCACATATGGCAGGACGTGACAACAGTATTTTACAAAAGTGATAGTGTGATGGCTCATTATAGTGATAATAGTGAATGCGGTGGTCAAAAGAAGCATGAGTTGAAGGTGTGAAGACTTAAATTTTGGTTATTACTGACTAACATGTATAATGACATTTCATAAGTTTTATTGATGCATATGTGCAGACTTTTAAGCATTGCTGCTGGACCAAGTACATTGCTTCGTTAAATAAAAATTTAAGTGGAGAACAAAGGTCCGTAGTTGAAGACACACCATTTGGATGGTTTTTGCTGTTGAAAAGAAATGTAAAAATGAGTAGGAAACTTCTTAGTTCCTTAATCAGTGTGTGGGTTGAAAGGAGTGGGGGTTTATGATAAGTAATAAAGTTGTTCGTTTATCTTTATTGGATGTTTGTTTGGGACTCGGATTACGGGTTGCTGGTCATAATATTAAGTTAGATGACGTTTTTGTGGAGAGCAAGTGTAGGAAATTATTGAATAACGAAATTGTTGATGTTGAGATGTTATATGATTTTCTAAAAAGATGTAGGGAGTCGGTTAGCCCGGAGGATTACTGTAGGCTATATATTATTTTGGGAATATCATAGTTCCTTATTCCAAGTCGCAAGGCAACAATTTTTCCCATGTTATTTACCATTGTTGATGACCTTAGTGGTCTTGGCAAATACAATTGGGTGGACTTGTTTATGAACAGTTAGTTGGGAGCATATCCAATGCATTCATGTTCTTATAGGACAAAGGAAAGAAGAGACACTTCTACATTGTTGGTTGTGTGTACTTGTTACAGGTAATTTATAATGAATTCGTTTGACTTGAGATGTGTATTATTTGAAATAGATAGAAATCTATTCATTTAATTTTATTCATTTTGAGATGGTTTAGATTTGGGCTTTTGAGCACTTTTTGATTCCAAAATGTGATGTTGGAAAGTCAAGCACAATATTCCCTCCAATATTGCAATGGATGGATATGAAAGTGGCTGAGGAAAAAATAAGTAGTGCTTTAAATAACAACAAGGTATGAAAATGGATTTAGTATTAGTAGTTACTTATAGGTATTGACATAAATTGTATGCAGTAATTTTTGGTGTAATGTTTCAGATTGTGCTGGAGATAGGTGTATCAAAGTCCGAGCTTTGTCATCCTTTTGTGCAGAAAGGTTTTGATAAATATGGTGAAGGATTTGAGGATGACGAAGACGAAGAAGACGAGTAACATTTAAGTATAGAAATAGCTAAATAAGAAGCTGAGATTATGGAACTGCGGAAGGCAATGGAGGAGTTTAAAGCCATGATGACTAATACATCCAACAAGATTTTGAAAGAGGGGCTTCCCGCTGAACCACATAATTATGGGGGACAGGAAGACTGTGATGAAATTGGGCAGGAAGAGAGGTTTGAGGTTGTTGAAAGGACTCCTCCGCAGCAACATGTCGAAGAGGTTGGTGCAAACACACACCGAGATGAAGGTCAAAGCAGTAATTTGTACCACAAATTGAAGGAAGAATCGAGGCAACGTTTCAAGAGAATAGCCATACGAACTCCTTTTATGACTTATGCGAGGAGGAGGAAGCGAAGTAGTTAGAAGTTGTTGGATGTTTGTAGTGCTGTTAGATTTTATTTGAATTAAACATAGAGTAAATTAATTGTGGTACCCTGAATTTGTGTAAGTTGTGGACGAATTATGAATTTATAGAAGTAATGTTTGGAAGATAAATCAAAATTATATTCTTAATTTGTTTATTGACAATTGAATGTGGTTCTTTATTGAGTGTTGTTTAATGGATTGGAATGATGTTGTATGTGTAATGAAGGAAACAAAGATTGAGAATGAGCAATGTGAAATTCTGCTGTCATGTATTGTGCAGGAATAACATTTTTTTTTTCAGGATGCCTTTAATAATAGTTAACAGTGACATATGGTAATGGTTTTGTCTAGGTTGATTGATTTTGTAAGTGCAAAGCACTGACATGAGTACTGATAAGCCAAGTCACTGATTTTTAAACGAATATTGTTTGTGTTGTCAATTAAGAGGGTGCAGTTTACATGCTAACCTGTGGCTTAATATCTGCTAAGCAGGAAAACTTTCTTTTCAGTTATGTTCATATTTTCAACAACCAAGTAATTATCATATTTCTCCATCCTGCATTACTTAACAGTCATATAGGGTCATGGTTTTGTGAACCTTAATTGGTTTTGTAAGTGCAAATCACTAACATAAGTATTGATAAGCCAGATCACTGATTTTGAAACGAATGTTGTTTGTGCTGCCAATTAAGAGGGTGCAGTTTATGTGCTAACCCATGGCTTAATATCTGCTAAGCATGAAAAATTTCTTTTTAGTTATGTTCATATTTTCAGTAGCCAAGTAATTGTCATATTTCTCCATCCTGCGTTACTTAACAGTCATATAGGGTCATGGTTTTGTTTAGCTTGATTGGTTTTATAAGTGCAAAGCACTGACATGAGTATTGATAACCCATGTCACTTATTTTTAAACGAATGTTGTTTGTGCTGCCAATTAAGAGGGTGCAGTTTATGTGCTAACTCGTGGCTTAATAACTGCTAAGCAGGATTACTTTGTTTTCAGTTATGTTTAATTTTTCAGCAGCCAAGTAAATGTTTGGACTGAACATAATTTTTTTGTTTAATATTGTTTTCTTCATCTCAAGTATACGACCATACAATGTGAAGAATTTGTAAATACAAAAGATTGTAACAAAGTGCAGACATGAAATTATCTCCAAACCTAAAGACACGTATGTGCTAAACTACATGGGAAATAATATCTATTGTTACTTTTTGATATAAAAAACTAGGCATGACAGCAGAATTGCAGAAACATTCTCCAGCCACCAATTGAACATTCATCCACCATTTGTTAATGACACATATACAACAGGTCCAAAAAGACATTACAAAATAACCCTCCAAATGTTGTCATTCATTTCTGCATCGAAAATTGAAACTCATGACATATGTTCAGTGGTTTGGATCTTAATAAATAACAGCAGTGTGATATATTACCTAATGATGTCTTCATTTGTAGATAGTTGAGTATCGATATTGTGCTCAAATGATGCTAGGAGAGACATAAAACTTGTGGAAGGTGAGAGTGATAACAGGATGTTTGAATTACCCATGGTGGTGGGTAGCTGAACAGTGGGCGCTCTACTTTCCATATTAAGGGTAACCTGGTGCAAAATGTAACATGCATAAAATGGGTGTGATGGAGTAATTGTAATTCAATCCATCTAAATATGTTTATAATGTGCATGAATTACTTACATCAAGATTCCTTGTCGATTTATTCAATGCTACCCTCCATTTTCGTTTCTTGGAAACCTTTTCGACAGTTGATTGAAGCCTATTTGTTCGGGGTCAACCCTTCCTCTTAACATGTGAAGGGCTTCGTACCATGTTGTCCATTGTAGGCGTTTCATGTTGGGTTAATTTTTCCTTCCCCTTCTGGGAAGGAAGACTTGGATTATTCAGTATAGGTAAGTCAAGAGTTGCAAACATGGAGTCAAGTTGGGTTAACACAGAATTTGTCCCATTCTCAGATTGACATGCAACTTCTGCAATTTCGTAAAATCTCTTACACATGAAGTCATACCTTTCAACATCGGGATCGTCGTTATTATGTTTGTATGACGCTCTTATGTAAGTGTGTCTTCGTCGAATGCGTTTGCTCCACCTCTTCAATAGGTAGTGATATGATACACTTTTGACCTCTTCTTGTGTCAGTACAAGAAAGTTGTGTAGGCATAAAATACCTCTAAATTCAAACAAAAGACAAGTACATCAAATTTGTTGCGTGACTTTATGAAAAACAACTTCATTCATTTTGTCATCACTTTGTCCATTATGTATGCACTCCTCTTTAACCATGTACTTTGAAAACATTTCATCACATTCACAACTTTTGATAGTGCAATTGATTTTACTCCTTAACTCTTGCAGAACTTCAGCTAGCTTTACATGAGTGTATTCTTCTTGGAACTGCCTTTCAATCAATGATTGAGTGGCACAAGGTAGGGTGGTATTGGAGGAAGCAAAATCGACTTCAATTTCCTTCTCTACCTTGGACCGTAGCGCATTATCATATTAAATGACAAATTGTTTCAATGTTGTGGTTGAATTTACGAAACCATCAAAAAAGACATTCATACTCTCACTTCTTTGAGTGGTGGACATACCAGCCCAAAATTGAGACTTCAAATAACAAGGAACCAATCTACTTCTTTCAGCGTAAAGCGTAGAAAGCCATTCGTTATGATGTAAGTTGAAGCTGGATATGAATTGTTCCTAACCAAGTTCAAAATTAATAGTGAAGGTGGACTCGTACACCAATTGTTTCAAAGCATGTTTTATGGTCTTGTACATTGTCAATCCATCCAACTTTTCAAGCACTTTCTTCATGATGTGCCACAAACACTAGCGATGCCTGGTGTTGGGAAATACAACAGCAATAGCATTTTTCATGACTTCGCATTGGTCAGTTATGATGCCATCTGGTGCCCTGTTCCCCATGCACCTCAACCAGCATTGAAAGAGCCATGTGAAAGTTGATGCATCCTCTGCAGAGAGCATTCCACATCCAAGTAGAATTGAGTGGCCATGATGGTTAACACCAACGAAGGGTGCAAATGGCATGTCATATTTGTTGGTGAGGTATGTAGTGTCGAATGATATGACATCACCAAAGTCCACTGACGCAGCTCTACTCCTTGCATTTGCCCAAAAGACATTAATGATTCTATTTTCAACATCAGTGTCAATTTTATAATAAAATGAATTATTCAACTCTCTCATTCTTAAGAAATGTTGAACCAAAGCCTGGCCATCTCCCTCCTTGCCAAAAGCTCTTCTTTGATGTCTGATGTAATTCCTTGCGTCTCGCTCAAGAAACTATAAGTTGTCAAAACCTCCTGCTTGACCAACCAAGGACCTAAATGTCTTGTTCAAACATACATCAGCCTCGTCATTAATATCAAGTGTTCGCTTAGCCTGCAAATTCAATCTTCTATTCTCACGTATTAACCTTGATTTGGTTGGACTAATGTCATGATTGTGATCATGAACCACAGTGCTTAGTATCCATGCTTCTGGTTTTTTTACTGTTGTTAAGCATGCTGGACATTGTCTTGTTTGGGTTGGATGGGTCTTCAATTCTGGCGGGATATGGGACACGTAGTTCCCTTCGCTTGAGCATACTAATTTCAGGTAACACAACTGGTTATCGTCATCCTTTTTTGATGTACGAGTTCGAACACCAAAACCACATTTCACAGCATATTGCTTGTAGAAACTCTTAACCTCTTCTGCACTTTCAAAATCGCATTCCAACAGTGGGCATAACACCCTCCTTAATGTTGTTAATGTCTTGAGCACTATTAGACGTTTCATCCGCATCAGATGTGCCTAGTCCATAGTCCTCATGAAGTAAAGTTATGTCGTCCAAGTATATTGGGTCATCATGTTCATCATTTTGCATCTGTTCATCAAAGTAAATTCACATTCAGTTTACTTCATCCTTAACTCCACCATCTCAATGGCCATTGGATCAGTTTAGGTATTTTATTCTTTGTTTATAATTTCAAAACTCTGTTTGTGATTCATATTAAGGTAGCATTTAGGTAGCATTTCATTTCAGAAAAAATATTTGAGCAAGCTTAAGATTGCATTTCAGAATGTATAAGCAAAAAAAAAACTACATAATTACTATAACGTATATGGGAGACAATAAGCAAATTATAACGCACCATTGTAAGTGGTCCAACTGGTTGTTGGTGGAAGTAAAAGCTTGCATTAATTTCTTCTCTTACGTCTTCAATGGTGGCCAAAATGTCAGCCCCTATTAGTCGCTGGACATTAATTCCACCTTCAATATGTTTTTACAGAGCCTTTAATGGTGTTTATGCATTTTAACTTTTTTGTTAGCAGAAAAATCACACCATGCCCTTCATTGCAGTGAATGCAATTAAATGGTGATGGCTGACGGGACGAGTGTGTGTGGCTTGTTTAAAAAGTCACAAAAGAAGTGCAACGAGACAGTCTTTAGAGTGGGAAAATGTCACATCATTTAAAAAATCAGTTTGCAAGGGTATTTTGGTCATAAAGTTTGCATCGCACAGACTTAAGACGTTTTCTTCAACTCCAGCTTTAACGTGATTTCATTGGGTGATATTGCATCAGAGAAAATGGAACAATGAGAGTCTCTGGACTTAGACGAAGCAGAGCTATAGAGCTTCATGCGACGGTGCAGTGGAAGCACATCTTTGATCCCTTATCTAGCAGGAAATTATCAAGCTGTGATCATGAACCGTGTGGCAGGAAGACAGGAGTCAACACAGCAGTTTATAGGGCACATTGCTGCTACAACTTTTGCTCGTGACTTTGAATCAAATGCTTGGAAATGGGCGACCATGTTCATCAAACACCACGGTAATTTTTGATTGAAACAGTGTCAAATGATGCCAAATGCAGGTTTGGTGGAAGGGGGTGACATAAAAAATGTTACTCCCATGTACACCAAAAAGGTGTTTGACAAATTGCCCTTTGTGGCATGTGTTGTCAGGGAGTGTAAAGGAAATGGGTTGGGGGTCTACTTCTCACTGTTAAGGTATTTCAAGTTATATTGTGTTTTTTATTTCCAATATTTTACCCCACTAAAACTACTCAACAAACAATTTAATGGTGGTGAGCTATTTTATCAAGACCCAAAGCACACTACTCAGGCCAGCGTTCACAATAAAGCAGTTTCACATCCTGAATGTGGTCCACTGATTGGAATTGGGGTTGTGATTTTCCTGAAACAAGTTTCTGTATTCAATCCTAAGGCAGATAAGTTGTACTTAAACATCACTTTAAGAAATATTGTTAAGGTGTGATATATAATAGCTTATTCATCATATTGTGTCATGTCAAAACACATTATTGATTGTGTTGTAAACAAATGCATAGGTCTTCAAGCATGACATCAATGATCCAACAATGGAAGGGGTAGCTGCTTCACACAGGGTTGATATACAAAAAGAACCACCCCAAGAACCTGTTCAACAATAGATGAACCACACTAAACCAGTTACTGTAAACCCTGATGTTGATCCAATTGTTCAGCAAAATGTGGAAATGAATGTGGATTCAAATTTGGAGCATTTGGACCAAATCCTTTTGTAGACAGTAGAGGATGGTAGTGAAGATGAGGAAATGACCTACATCAGCATTGATGACAGGATTAAAAGCTTAGTTGATCCTTTCAAGAAATTCAAGAACACTCAGGCAGGGCAATCATCAAAGTCACGACCATAGTGCCAACTATATCCCGTTATATATTATGGTTTGAGATGAAATCCTCAACTCAATGTTAAGTTAAGTTATATTCTGTCAAACGTTGTCTTATGCAAAACATTATAGGTGTTTTGTTTTATAATTTCACTGTAATGTATGCCATGTAAGGACCGGTTATTTTGTTATGTGATTGCTTAAACTGTGTGTGTGGTTCACATATCATGTGCTTGGGCACTTAGGTTGTCAATGGATTGTGCACCTTAGTTTTTCCTTTGAAGTAAACTTCAGGTTCGCAGTTAGGATAACAGAGCTTTGCATTTCAACTGGAAGTCTTCTATATGGAATACATTGAAAACAAACTCTATAATTCTTTATCATTTGGTGTGACTCCACCATTTAAACGAACTCTATAATTTAGTCATGCCTCCAATTGGGTAAGTTATCATGGAAGGGACTAATTGTTAGACATTTATAATAACTGTGCTTTGCACTTATGATAATTGTGCTCTACACTTAATCTGGGAGTTCGCCAATTTCAAAATATTAAGAAGGTGAAAAACATATCATAATAATTATTCATTCTCAATTCGTGAGACTCTAAAGGGAGTCCATAATTGACTCACCCCACCAAAGTGAATACTTATCATCCAACCCAAACACTCTTAAACATTATGTTCAAATCATATGACTCAGGTCAGCAGAAGGGGAAACTATAATTCGCAGTTATATCCTGAATCATTCATCACACCACAAACTACTGAAATGGGTTCACCTTTAATTAATCCACCTCATCCACCAGGACAACACCATAAATCTACTGAACTGAAGCTCAATAACTTGTACGTGACTGCATCAAATGAAGATTGTGCAATGATGTTCAGCTTTGCACTTATCATAACTGTGCTTTGCACTTAATCTGGGACTTTGTCACTTTCAAATAATTAACAAGGTGCAAAACTTATCCTAATACTTATTCCTTCTCAATTCGTGAGACTCTAAAAGGAGTCCATAATTGACTCACCCCACCAAAGTGGATACTTATCATCCAACCCAACAACTCTTAAACATTATGTTCAAATCATATAATTCAGGTTAGCAGAAGGGGAAACTATACTTCGCAATTATATCTTGAATCATTCCTCACACCACAAACTACTGAAATGGGTTAACCTTTAATTAACTTACCTCATCCACCAGGACAACACCATAAATCTACTGAACTTAAGATCAATAACTTGTACGTGGCTCCATCAAATGAAGATTGTGCAATGAAGTTTAGCTTTGCACTTTTCATAATTGTGCTTTGCACTTAATCTGGGACTTGGTCACTTTCAAAAAATTAACAAGGTGCAATACTTATCATAATACTTATTCCTTCTCAATTCGTGACACTGTGAAGGGAGTCCATAATTTACTCACCCCACCAAAGTGGATACTTATCATCCAACCCAACAACTCTTAAACATTATGTTCAAATCATATAATTCAGGTTAGCAGAAGGGGAAACTATACTTCGCAATTATATCTTGAATCATTCCTCACACCACAAACTACTGAAATGGGTTAACCTTTAATTAACTTACCTCATCCACCAGGACAACACCATAAATCTACTGAACTTAAGATCAATAACTTGTACGTGGCTCCATCAAATGAAGATTGTGCAATGAAGTTTAGCTTTGCACTTAATCTGGGACTTGGTCACTTTCAAAAAATTAACAAGGTGCAAAACTTATCATAATACTTATTCCTTCTCAATTCGTGAGACTGTGAAGGGAGTCCATAATTTACTCACCCCACCAAAGTGGATACTTATCATCCAACCCATCAACTCTTAAACATTATGTTCAAATCATATGACTCAAGTTAGCAGAAGGGGAAACTATACTTTGCAGTTATATCCTGAATCATTTCAACCCACACATTTTGAGGTTCGCACTTACCAACCACATGATACACACATAAATTGTAACCTCTCAATACTCCAAATTATATTTATGACAATGATGTGAAAAAGCAAAACAAAGTTTACCATTTATTTCGTCCTAAGTTTCAACAGCATTGCAAACATTTGTACAACAAAATAAATCTGTTCATATTTATATTCAATTCCTTATACAGAAACTAATTAAGTTCAGGCTTATAAACCACCCTGTCATTTACAAAATCTCAAATCCTAAACCTATCAATCAACTGATGGGAAAACATATGTGTTGTACTGAATGGCGTAAAGAACATCATCGCGGTGAATATTTTGGGGATCCATGACCCAATCAATTATGTAGTCTTGCCGAAACTGTTGCAGGTCAGCCTGCAATAAAAAATGAACAACTCAATACATTGAACTTAACTTTTCAATTCAACTAATGATTGAACAATTTTCCTCCTTGCACATTAAACTTACCCCACTATAAGTAGGCATACTTTGGCCATTGTACTTTTTGTTAGCTTTTCAATGCTCCATGTATTTCAGTACCATAATACCACAATCAAATCTGAAAATGAAAACCAAATTCAGTAACAACAGCTATCACAAAACTCATCATTCCAACATTGAACAACAATTTGAAGTCACAAACACAACAACTTACAAATTTTGTTGTTGTGGCAGGTCTTCAATGATTACTTTCGAAGATGGTTTCTCTTTCGGGTGGGGAGCCATCAGCATAGAGAACACCAACTTGAGATTATGTGCCTTTAAACATATGAATTCAAGTAACATGTCATATTACTTAATTGCCTAAAGAAATTATAAATGAATTTTGCAAACTCAACAACATAACAATACTTACAATGTGGTTGTCAATTTGTTTTCTCCTAGGGCACTTGTGTTCTAGGGAGTCAAGCACAAACAATTTTTTGGATTCCCAATCAAGCGCATAGCACCACCAGTGGTTGTCATGAAGCACGGGTGCCATTACCTGAAACAAGTAAATGAACTTAGAAGAACATAATTGGTACACACAACCTGAAAGCAATTTGGAAAAAATTCATTGTAGTCCGGTAAAGACCAGACCCATCTATTCACCTTCCTCTTGGCACAATCACGGATAACCTTATCCTGCATAAAATATTAATACAATTAAGTCTTGCTAACAAATTAAAATTGTATATAAAAAAAGGACAACACATATCCACAGCATCCTTGGGCTCTTCAGCAGTTTTCTCTTCTTTAGCACTTGGCCCACCTTCAGCAGATTTTTCAGATTCCCCAATACCAAAATGTCATGAATTAGGACTTCCTTCACATGGACTAGTCTTACATGGAGATGCTACCCCAATGTCACCAGATTCCATTTTGGATGGTACAACAACTTCAACACCTACATCAATTTCGTTTGTTGCATCACCCAATATCTCCTCACTGTCAATTGCTTTTGTTGGGGCCTTTGAATCACTTGTCTTCTCAGCCTCAATCTCGCCCTCATCAGCTTCAACATCTAGAGCAGTATCTCTGCCACCACTCAAGTCCACTACACCAGAAGAAGTAGCTAGGTCCTCATGATATCCTTGTGCTGGAGCCCTGCTGTAAAAATCTGTCTTCATCCTCTCCAAATCTGCTTTCATTTCCTGCAGCAGTTTGGTGTTTGCATTCAGCTTCTCCACCAATTCACTTTTCTTCTTCTTCTTCTTCAATGAAGGTACCTCATCGCAAAAGATTGGAAGGTTACTCTCCTCCTGGGTCAATGCCCCATCCATTCGAACCTGCACGAACAAATAGTTTGGATCCAAATGGGAAGTCACAATATGCAGCAAATAAAAACAAATAAAACACTTGATCATATCACATTTCATGGATTTGCAATTCCAGAAACACAGGTTTGCAGTTAAATTCATTCAGCCTCATGATGTCAAAATCAAATTCAACTAAATTCTGCAAATAATATTGCATGGCTTCGCAAATACGTACTGCTCTACAAAAACATCATTAATCCTGTACATGCAGTAATTATATTACACTAATGCATTGCCACATTATGTTAACTGTTGCATTTCAAAATCAATATAAAAAACACAATTTCTTTTTTCCAAATTCCAATGACTTCACACTTATACACTGCATACTTAGCATTAAAAATTCTAAAACTCAGCCACTAAGCAAATAACTACATATAGGTTGGCAGTTCTACACTTACAATTACATACACAACTATAACGCACCTGGTTCACTTCAAAACACTTTTTGATTCTTTCACCCCGCATTCTTACAAGCGACCATGACAAATATCTGGGAAAGACAATTGTACCACTTATTTCCCCCAAACCAAGCCTTTGACATGCCCACACCTTTATCAAATTCGGCATTATTAATGCACCTCACATAACAAACACATTAACTAAATATTACAATTCAAAGAAATATGTACCTGAACAACGGTCACTAAGCCAAACACAAATATGGTGTGGTCATTTGTCTTCTCTCTATAAACTGTAGATGATCTATTCAAAGAAGAAATCAAAAAATCGTGCACATGACTAGCCCACTGGTACCTTCTCAGTGTGTCTAGGTTATCCAATAACCTAGAAGGAAGGTTTGTAAGGCTCCTAGACGTCCTAGGGAAAAACAAAAAAACAAAACATAAAAGCCCAGAAAGGCGACAAAAATTTTCCACATTATTGGCCTCACCAACCAAATCACGCATCCTCTGAATGATGTCCCTGACCTTTATTTCCCTTGAAGGAAATAGCAAACCAACTTCCCCACACAACTCAGTATCAAAAACAACATCATCACCCCCAACACTTAAGCCCAAACATATGCTCACGTCTAAACAACTTAACTTAACCAACTGTTGTCTAACTTGGATGAATTCCCTAGCAGGAACCCACCGACTCAAAACCTCTCTAAGCAAAGCACAATTGATATTCAGCTCTTTCTTTATCCTTAGGCATGATGAAAAAGGGGTCAATTCAATAATGCCACGGTGACTACTGCTAAGTAAAGCGTTTGCTTCAACAATGTATTTGGTCTGGCAGCGGTGCTCAATGCGGACCTAAATAAAATATATTTCAACTTCAAATTAACACAATATTAAGTAATGTAACAAATATACCAATTTTAATGCATATATACATTAATCATTTAAGTTACCTCTTTGTTATCACAAGGTTTGGCATCACTCACAGATGCTTTTTTTTTTTTTGCTACCAGGTGCCTTTATTGACATCCTTTTTTCCTTGTGCTAACAGATGACTCTCCTCTATTGACATCCTCCTTCAATTTCTGTGATGATGCATTCCTTTTGCGTTTTCCAGCCATTTCACTTTGAAAAAAAACCAACTCAGTAACACATAACAAACACCAAAAACCAACACGCACAAACGGACCAAAAATAAAACCCAACAAGTAACCTCATATCTTTCTTCCACAATAATAACCAAATAACTCCAACATTGATATAAATCAACTCTAAACCAAATCAGAAATCCCATTTCAGAAAAAATATCCTAACTACATCACAACCCACCAACCCAACCAAATAGAGAAATGTGGAATGAATCATTAACTTACAACGCAAAAACTCCTTCAAAACAGAGACCAAATGCAGCTCCTCCAACACTCAAACCAGTAACAACACCAGTGAAAAAATGGCGCCTTTCCAACATAAATCACAACGACAACAACCCAGGGTCAGAACAGGATTTACCCACCCCCAGCTTCAGCGACTCCCTCAACCCACATGACCTCCACCACCTCAACTTTCGCCAACAATGGAATGAAAGCAATTGAAAACGAAAATGGGGTTTCACTTACAGGAGAAAGGGATGACCTTCAACTCCAATGCCAAGGGAGTTTTTCTACCAAATAGCGTAACTGCTCTACACTTCACTCCTGTAACTTCTTCAAACCACCAATCACACTTTCCTTCAGACAACAACATTACGTGAAAAAAATTAAAATCTCTCACTGCCACGTCAGGTAGTGAGAGAAGTTGTGAAAAGTTGGTTGTTAAAATATCATTACTATTTTTTATTAACAAAAACAAACATACTAAATAGTAACAATAGAATCGTCCCAACTCTCGTCCAAGGAAACACAAATAAAAAAAAATTATGAAGATCGAAACATAGCACATTCACCTACTATATGATATATGCTCAATCATTTTGTTTACCCACTTAACAAAGACATTCCCAATTAGAAAAAGCATAAAATAACGTATACACATATTTTGTTTTCACAAATTTCTTCGCATGTATTAAAGCTCCATTAATAAGAGTTTGTCATGAAACTCTATTCCATTGGCATAAATATAGACATGCATATGTAAATTTCATTAAGCACTCCTTAACCTTTCGTCCTCCCTAAAGCAATGTCGTCCACCTAAGGAATTAGAACTGAAACCTGCAACCCAAGGTGACTTAGACACACTCCCAAATCAGATATAGAACTTGTATATTTTCCATCACCCTAACGATTCCATATAATTAGCATCATGCACAAATAAGAATATGAAAATTAGGGCTGGGCATAATTTACTAAACTATAGTTAATTGTACTATATTAAACTAAAATATACTAAATTATTCATAATAATAATTGAACTGTATTATAAAATAGTTCAGTTTTAAGAAACTAAACTTATGTTAAGTTAACTAAGTTAACTATTGAGCTATAGTACATTGAAAGAGCAAAATACATCAAATAAAATATTGGTATTAGGATAAGAATTGGACTTATGTGTTTTCTGTCTTTCTCTTTCATATTGAAATATTTATTTTATTTTGTCTTAATTTTTTTCTTTACTCTTTCTTTGAGAAAAATATAAAATATTTATAATTAATTTATTAAAAAAATTATAAATTAATTCAAAATCTTATTTTATTTTGAATGAATTTTACTATGTAATGTTATTTTTATGTAGTGTTATTTTTATGTTATGATTTTACATAAGTTATTTTTAAAAATTAAATTTTGTGACAGCTAACATTTTTATAATTTTTTATTTATATTAAAGTTTTTGGTAACTTAAATATTAAAATTAGTATAATAAATATAAATATTGGTACTAACGTATTTTTTATTTTAAATTCTTATGTAATATTATTTTTTAGTTTTAAAATATTTATTATGTGGCGTCAACTTTTTTAAAGAGAATTTATTTTAAAAAATTCTTAAAAAATATAAAAAGTTATTGATTTATTGCTTCACGAAATATATTTTAGAACTTCATAAAATTTCTAGAACATTTTTCACACAAATATTAATGAATACAAATGTTAAAAAAATATTAATTTTGAGAATTTTCTAAAATAAATCATTTTAAAAAATTTGACGCAACATAATAAACATGGTAAAACTAAAAAATAATATTACATAAAATTTTAAAATATAAAAAATAAGTTAACACCGATATTTATATTTATTATATTAATTTTAATATTTTAATTACATTTTATGTTATGGAAAACTTTAATATAAATAAAAAATTATAAAAACGTTAATTGGTGTATTAAAGTATGATGCATATTTCAAGTATTATTTCCTAAGCACTTTCAAATTATAAACTTTAGATTATTATTGTGTAGTACAATCATATGTAATTAGTGCAATTCGATTCAAAATAATGTAATTCAGTTCAAAAATAGTGCAATTCAGTTCAAAATCAATGCAATCCGGTTCAAAAATAGTACAATTTAGTTCAAAAATAGTGAAGTTTATTCAAAATCAGTGCAATTTGGTTCAAAAACAGTTCAAAAACAGTGTGGTTAAGTTAAAAATTAGTGCAATTCAGTTCAAAAATAGTGCAATTCAGTTCTGGCATAGTGTAGTTCATAAAACAGATCAGTTTATAACAGTTCAATTCAGTTTATATTATAGTGCAGTTCAGTGCAGTTTAGTGCAATTTATTTTTAAGAATAACAGTTCAGTTCAGTTCATCTGAACTGTTTTTCAGTTTAGTGCAGTTCATGCGAACAATTTTTTAGTTCAGTGCAGTTTTTGATAGTACAGTGCAGTTTGGTTTATTTTGTCCAGTCCTAATGAAAATGTTGCTTTAGCATATTTATTGGTTATCCGAGCTCAAGCTTTGATTTGTGCTAAAGAGAATACTTCATCTACATCAAGTTTTGCACCCTTAAAAATGATGTTATTGCTATGTCTCCAAATAATCCATATAATAGCCACTCACATGCATTGCCATATATTATTACGTGAATTTACTTAACATTGAGTGGGAAAACTGGTGAAAGTGAATCCTTGTACATATAGTGTAGTTGTCATCCTTTTTATCCAAATCAACATTTATCTCCTTCGTGCATATTAATCTTTTTCATTTACACATTTCTTCTTCATCTATATTTTTTCCTATTTTTCTTTTCCACATTCTTCTACTTATTTCCTACATTCATACTCATTTTCTTCATCCATATTCATCTTCTTCATCTATCATTATTTTTTTTTATCTATTATCTTTTTTTTTCTAATTTCTTCGTTTATATTATTTGAATACTATTTATTTTTATAAATTTATTGTCATTGGTGTAAACGAAAATGACACAAAGTAAATTAATATTAAAAATAAATTTTACTTAGTACTGAGGCTAAATTTAATAAATTTTAAATAAAAATGAATTATCATCGATCAGACTAATGTTAAAATGTTCTAATTAAATTAATGATAAACTGGTGTTGACTTAGGTGACCTTAATTAAAGTCAATTCTTTAAAAACTTATGCTAATATATTAGTGTCCACAATTTTAGAGTAACGTATGTGTTCGACGCAAATCCAACACTTATAGCTATTTCACATTGTTTTTTGCTAAAAGACGACACTAGATACATGTTTTGTTCTAGTAAAGGAATTGATTAAGATCTACCATTTTATTTTATTTTATTTTTTGCTAACATCCAAAATGGTCTTAGATGTTGGTGACAAAAAGTTCGATTAAAAGTTGACAAAACTTATATATATCCCTAACAATTGATGATAAAATTTTGATTTATATTTGCCTAAAAATAATATTATTGGCGTAGATAAATAATAATGTTTGATAATGATCGGAATAAACATACTAATGTAGGTTGTAAAAATGGATTAATATTAGTTAAGAACTAATTTATGTCAGTTGAAAGAAACCACAAATTATATTAATTGAAAATAATTAACATTGACTAAGAAAAATCTAATTAACTTAACATAAAAATAATCCTAATCTATATTGGAAAAGAAAAATAATTGGCAATGTCAACCAAAGTAATCATTAATGTTTTTGTAAAAGATCTTGTGAACCTCAATTAAAAAAAATATTATCAAGTCTAATGTCAAAATCACCTTACGATAAAAACTGTTTTCAAGATAATAATATGAAGAAAAATAATAACTAAATTTAATATATGAAAAGTTTAGAAAACTTGTACTTCTTACGTTTGACGTAAAATTTAAATTAATTTAAGTAATCATATCATTATTAAAAAATTTATAATTTTAGTTTTCTTTTTATCTAAACAAGATATTTTGTCATAAAATATTTTGAATTTTTTATAAAAATAATAAACCTTTAAATAATACACTGTAGATCTTTAAAAAGAAAAATTCTTGTTTTCAATAAATATACACTACAAAAATAATTATTTTTAGTGGGGGTTATATTTGGCATTTCTGGGGGTTTTAACCCCCACTAATGGTTTTACCAGGGGTTTGAAATTCCCCCAGAAGAGCAAGCGTGGCTAACGGATTACCGGGGTTTTTAGCAACCTCTGGAAGTAGCGCAACTTACCTGGGGTTTTGAAAACCCCATTAATACACGGGGTTTTAAAACCCTCCATTAATGCTAGGGGTTCCGAAAACCTCCATTAATGCTTGGGGTTCTGAAAACCCCCAATAATGCATGGGGTTCCAAAAACCCCCGATAATGCTTGGGGTTCCAAAAACCTCCAAAAACCTCCAAAAACCCCCGATAATTCCTCGAAAACCCTTTTTAAGAAGTGTAGTAAATTGTTTTTAGGTGGTCTTTGATTGCTGGAAGAATTCCTAGAAGAACAGTAGATGAAATAGAGAAGTATTGGACTTCGAGACTTTCGAGTTCTCGTGAATGAAGTGGCAGAGTACTTATTGGTGGTGTTCAATGTAGGATGAGCAACAAGATTTTGGGTGCAACATTAGTGTTAAGTTGTGGGCGTGATTAGATATGCACTTGAAGTCTTCCGCAATGTTAAAGTCTTTCAAATATCTAACACCCTGTGAAGATTCATCATCGAAAATGTCTACCTTCAGTTCAGAACTTCTACTTTATTCAAATACCAGATAGGATATATGACAAAAGATGTAAGAAACAACCAAAACAATAAAATAGTTGTTTCTAGTTGATAAATTAATCTCTAGCTTCCACATGTAAGTAGACTATTCACGAGTTCATCCAACACAGTGAACAATTTCTTAGGGATATCACAAGCTTCCTCTGTGCTGGGTGGTTTTCTAGCAGATGTATATCTTGGACGATATTGAACAATTTCTCTATTACTGGGAAATTGCGAGCCAGCAAAAGCATGGCAAATGATATACCTTTACACGTTTCTATACATAGCAACGTTTGGAGCAGCAGGGATAAGGCCATGCGTGTCATCTTTTGGAGTAGACCAGTTCGACGAGAAAAGCAAAAACTACAAGGAACACCTCGATAGATTCTTCAACTTCTTCTATCTGTCAGTGACCATTGGGCCAAAATATAAACATCGATTGTTAAACTAATGATTTATCAAAATCATAAAGTACAACTTAAAGATGAATTTCTAATGATAAAAAAGAAACATATTAATGTAAAATTACAACAAACATGTAAATCATATTTGTAATTTAAACACTACATCTTTCCCTATGCACGAGTAATGAAAGAATATCATCTAAAACAATGATTCATATTTAATAACATATTACAATAAGAAATGTGCTTTAATTTAAATAAACAATAATGACTTTTCGTAGAGTATTGTCTTGATATAAACATTTTTACAATGAGTCATATAAGTGTTTATGTTTCATCATTAACATCATTAGCCCTACCTATTAATCAAAAACAATATACATCAGTATGTTGCTAAAACAAAGATAATTGAAATTATTATTTTTTATATAATTACCATTTTCAGATATATAAGTTAAAGCATTTTTGTACGTTTCTTTGGTATAGAGCAACAAGTCTTTTAATTCCTTTGGGACATACATATAACCAACCAATTAAGTTAAACATGTTCTCTAGATATCTTCCTGATGCCAATGCTTCTATGTACCTGTAATCACTGTTACAAATCAGAATATTAATATTCAATTGTTTGTTCTATTCTAACTAAGTATAACTCCTTAGTATAGTCCAATATTTGTGGTATTCTTATGTAGAGTTGAGCACTTACCATCCAAACATAAAGTCAAGTGCTCATTTGGCAGTGTTTATATCTTCTGCGGTATATAAATATGGCTCAAACCAATGAGTAATTAATGTTATGCCTATCACTCCTTTTTGGCTCTCCTGGATAAAGTGTTTCAAACTTGAATTTAGTGAAAGAGTTGTACCAAAGTACTTGAACACTTAGCAATACAAAAACCTAGTCAAATATGAAGATTTAAAGTTCTCATAAAGATTAAAAGAACCTGCAACTGATTCTTATACACATCTACAACAGTTGCGTGAGAAAGTAGTGGATTATGTGTAACTATATAAGGTTATATTCTTGAATCACCACCAAGACAAGTTGGATCTTACCTTTCAGAGCATCGACCTGATGCAAAGAAAGAAAATGGTGGTGGAAGCACTAAAAAATGACTCTTAATGTTGTTCTAACTAATTATAATGAGGAATTGTGTTCTTGTTCATCAAACTAGCAGATTATGGAAATTAGTAAACAAATTCATGAGTGGCAAGATAATCAAACATTCAAGATTTAAAGAGAGGGAAGTGATAGCTTCCGGTGAGAGGAAAATTGAACTGACACGACAATTGAACATTGAAATCAAGATTTTCTACATTACGACAATTCTGAGATGAAAATCACAACAGTGTTTATTAACATGGGGATTATAACGAAAAACACATGAAGAACGGTGAATTTAACGAAATTAAACTGAGACGAAAATGTAAACAGGAAGATGAAATTGAAATAACGATGACGAAATCGAAAACAGAGAGGACGATGACGAAATCGAAAGAACGTGTTTATTACCTGATTTAGGGAGAACAGTGAAATTGAAAGAGAGAACGTCTTCCTTCTAGGGCACGAGCCACGAAAGTCACAGTTGCTTCTTCTTCTTGCTTAAAGTCTGCATCCACCGAGAGAAAGATAGAAAAAATAAAATAAAAAAATAATGTAAGAATAATTTTACTGGGGTTTCTTAAAAAACCCCTGATACTTACAAAGGGTTTCAAAAACCCCTACTATCTGTCTTTCTTACTTGAGGTTATTATAACCCCAAGTAATAAACCCTCCCTAAAATTATATATTTTGGTAGTGATATCTCCATCAAAATGAATTACCTATAAGATTTCTTGAACAAAATTCATACATTTAGTTATGATTATGATTTTAGAAAAAATTATAAAAAAGTAAAATTAAAAGTTAAAAAGTATTGTGGACATGAATGAATTTCTCTTCGGAACCTCTTCCCTTGTCTTCTTCTCTTGGATTTACCTTATAAGTGTTTTTCCCTGTAAGTTGATTTTCTCCGAGTCATTTTCAAATTTGCTTTTCATAAAGTTTCAAATTCTAAAAAACCCTAATTTCAACTACTTCTACTTCCTGACATGTGTTTCTTCTACTTTTTTATGTGTTTTTTGTATTGTTTCTGCATTCCATTCTTTAATCTCAAAGTTCTTTACATAGGTAATTTTTTTCTATCTGTGCAAAGAGAAAGGGTAAGGTAAAGTAAATCACGTTTTTCAATCTTACATCTCTCCTATACTTCTTCAGGTTTTAGGAACGTAGAATCGACACACAGATACATGTCTAGTATCATTCATGGCGTGTTGATGAGAAACGAAAATCATGGCGGAGAAACCATCTACATGTTTACTAAACCAAATTACTTTCTTTGCATGGTTGAAGCTTTTTCGCTTTCTTTCAAATGAAAAACTCAGTTGTCAATTTGTTCTCTCTTTAGGTACTCGAGGATGGTGTTCTGATCCGGATATACACAGTACTTCAATTCTTGTTTGTTAATGTGGTGTGATGAATTTGCTTCCAATTCTCACTTTAATACAAATCATAGTATACAAATTAGTTAGAAGAACACGAAAAATACTTAAAATGATAGCCAAATTTTTATCGTTTGTATTCTCATGTTTACCATACCAGAGACACTGGATAATATTCATTTAGATGTGTGTAATCAGTTAATTAGGCTCACGGTTGTAACTTGTAGGTTATTTTAATTGTATAAGATTGTTACCAATACCATTAGAGTGTGAGAAAAGAAGTCCCACATCGATGGGAACTTACTTTGGGGCTTACTTTTAATGTTATAAAAGGAGTCCAGTGTTTCCTTAGGAAATCATCCCAAAGTCTCTCCCTTTCTATTCCTTTTGCTTTT